>Ga0209279_10001045_pt1 | contig 15508 bp, 4 predicted proteins | sample CoawatmetaG00DNA_3_FD_187508 | JGI IMG/M metagenome (GOLD analysis project Ga0209279, IMG submission 187508) | Marine microbial communities from the West Antarctic Peninsula - Coastal water metaG006-DNA (SPAdes) (version 2) | ecosystem: Environmental > Aquatic > Marine > Coastal ... | reverse complement strand
TTCGTCTTTTATTTCTTTTATATAATTTTCAACTTTATTCTCATATTTTTGTGGATTTGTTTTTTTTAATAAAATCAAATCTTTCACACCTTTTGGTATTTTTTTCTTTCCCACTTTGGTATATTTATCAATTATAACATGGCCTCTTACATGCACCAATGGTTCAAACTCTTTATTTTTTAATTTAATATCATAAAATTTGTTATTTTTATAAACCTTTGTAATTGTACCAATATACTTTTTACCCCAAGTTTTTTTCTTTATCTTCACATTATCGTTTACCTTTAAATTTTTTAACATTTCCTTTCTTTTTTCACATTCTTTAGCCATTTTTTCTTCTTCCTTTTTCATGTCTTTTTCCCAGTCTTCCGTTTCACAATCGTCGACCACATCTGAATCACTAGATTCACCATCTTCAGTTTCACAATCGTCCTCTAAAATTTCCAAATTATCTTCATCATCAAATGTGTAAACAATACTAAATTTTGCCGGATTCATCATCATATTATCCATTTCATCAAGTTCTTCTTCTTCATCTGTTGGAAATTTATATGTGTCTGAATTTTCCATGGATTTAACTTTTTTCTTTTTTGCTTTGTTTGCCTTCGTTTGTTTTGCTTGTTTTGCTTGTTTTGCTTGTTTTGCTTGTTTTGTTTGTTTTGCTTGTTTTACTTTTTTTGCCTTCGCCTGTTTTACCTGTTTTTCTTCCTTTGATGACTTCATTTTTTCAAATGTTTTTTTCTTTTCATTTTGTATTTGATTTTTTAAATATTGTGATGGAAATAATGTATTCAAAAATTCTTTGTAAGTATCGCTATCGGCAATTTCATCGACAATTTCATCGTCAAACTCGGGTAAATAATCGCTATCCGAATCACTTTCTGAATTTGATTTAGGAGTATTTTCATTATCACTCATTATTATAATTAATTAATATATAAATATTTATATTAATTTAAATCAATTTTAAATTTTTAAAATTCAACTTTTAAAATTCAACTTTTAAAATTCAACTTTTAAAATTCAACTTTAAAATTTTAAAATTGATTTAAAAAAATTAAACTAAATATTATATTATAAATATAAGAGATGTTCAATAATGATACAAATAAAATAAAAGCGTCTAAAATAATCGGTGTTCAATTCAGTGTTTTAAGTCCAAATGATATTAGAAAAGGCAGTGTCGCTGAAATAAACTCAAGAGATACATATATAAATAATAAACCGGTTTTGAATGGATTATTTGACCCACGGATGGGAGTTATTGACGCAGGTCTTATTTGTCCTACGGATGGATTAGATTATATCCAAACGCCTGGGTATTTTGGTCACATTGAATTAGCAAGACCCGTATTTTATATTCAATATATTAATACTTTAATAAAAATTTTACGGTGTATATGCATTAAATGTGGTAAATTAAAATTAAGTAAAAAAAAATATGATTTCCTTATGAAGAAATCACCAAAAAAAAGATGGGATTTTATTTTTAGCCATTCTAATAAAATAAAAAGATGCGGTGACGAAACTGAAGATGGTTGTGGATGCAAACAACCAAAAAAAATATACAAACAAGATTTGGCAGAAATTTATGCTGAATGGGAAAATACAGGCGGTATTACCAATAACGAAGGTGACGTAAATAGCAAACCAACCATCAAATTAACAGCAGAAACTGTATTGAGAATATTTAAAAGAATTTCAAACGAAGATATCGAATTCATGGGATTTAGTCCAATTTGGTCAAAACCCGAATGGTTTATTTGCCAAGTTTTAGCCGTACCACCCCCAGCAGTAAGGCCATCTGTTAAACACGATTCACAACAAAGAAGTGAAGACGACATTTCACACATCATTGTTAATATTATTAAAGCTAATAAAACATTACAAGATAAAATAGAACAGGGTGCTGCAACAAAGGTCATTGATGATTGGACAACAGTATTGCAATATTATATCGCAACAATGATTGATAATAAAATACCCGGTTGCTGTCCTGTAGCACAACGTTCAGGTAGAGCATTGAAATCTATTAAAGAACGTTTGGTTGGTAAACAGGGGAGAGTAAGAGGTAATTTACAAGGTAAAAGAGTAGATTATTCTGCACGTTCTGTTATTTCACCTGATGCGAATATCAGCATTAAAGAATTAGGTGTACCATTGAAAATTGCGAAAAATATTACTTTTCCAAATAAAGTAAATAAAAGAAATAAAAAATATTTAAGAAAACTAGTTTTAAATGGACCTGAAAATTATCCAGGTGCAAATATTTTAGAAAGGAAAAATGGAGACAGTATTTCATTAAGATATGTAAATCGAGAAACATTGGAACTATATGACGGCGATATTGTTCATAGACATTTAATTGACGGCGACCCCGTCTTATTCAACAGACAACCCACATTACACAGAATGAGTATGATGTGTCATACGGTAAAAGTAATGAAAGTTGGCAATACATTCCGCATGAATGTAGGTGACACAAAACCATATAATGCAGATTTCGATGGTGATGAGATGAATATGCATGGACCACAAAGTGAAATGGCGCAATGCGAACTATTGGAATTAGCGGCAGTTCCACATCAAATAATTAGTCCAGCCAATAATCAATCAATTGTTGGCATTTTCCAAGATTCATTGTTGGGATGTTATCAATTCACGAGAAAAGATATTGTTTTCAATGAAAGAGCGGCGATGAATTTATTAATGTATAATAAAAATATAGATTTGAAACTTTTCGAAAAAGATACGATTTCCAGTTTTAATTTGTTATCGCAAATTTTACCACCGATGAATTGTAAATTTCCAAACAAACATTTTGAAGACGACGAAGATAAAAAAAATTCAAATAAAATTGTTGAAATTGTCAATGGGAAATACACAAGAGGCCAAATAGATAAGGGTGTTTTGGGTGGTAAATCAACCGGATTAATTTTATCCATTTTCAACGATTATGACCATAAACACGCGACGGCTTTCATTGACGAATTACAATCAATGGTTACCGAATATATGAAATTATCTTCATATAGTGTCGGTATCAATGATTTAATTGCCAACGATGAAACAAATCAACAAATTCATGACGCAGTAGTAAAAAATAAAGAAAAAGTAAAAAAATTAGAAAATCAATTACATTTCGATGTTTTTGAAAATAATTCGGGCAAATCAAACAATGTTGAATTTGAAACACAAGTAAATTCAATTCTAAATAAAGCTCAAGAAGAAGCAGGTAAAATCGGAAGAAAGAGTTTAGATGGCGACAATAGATTTGTAATTATGGTAAAAGCCGGTTCAAAAGGAAATAACATTAACATTGTACAAATGATTTCTTGTCTCGGACAACAAAATGTAGATGGTAAACGCATACCATACGGTTTTGAAGATAGAACCTTACCACATTATACAAAATACGATGATTCGCCCGAAGCAAGGGGTTTCGTAGAAAATTCATTTATTCAGGGCTTAACACCCGAAGAACTATATTTCCACGCTATGGGTGGTAGAACTGGTCTTATTGACACAGCCGTAAAAACTAGTTCAACTGGCTATATTCAAAGAAGACTTATCAAATCGCTTGAAGATTTATGCGTTAAGTATGATATGTCTGTTAGAAATAACAAAAATAAAATTATTCAATTCAAATATGGTACTGATGGTATTAATACAATGAAAGTGGAAAACATTAAATTACCAATCGTAAAAATGACCACCGAAGAAATTTACGCTCATTTCCAAATTCCAAATTCAAAAGATGTTAAAAACTTCATGATTTCGAATTACAATAAAGAAACACAAAAAAGATTTAAAAAACAAAAAAAACAATTAATTATTAAAACAAAAAAAATAATAAATATGATGATGAAAAAACGCGAACAAATAGCAGAACACGTTTTTAATCACCAAGATGATATTAATATCTATATCCCCGTCAACTTTTATAGAATAATTAATAATGTTCAAAATAATTTATATATAACTAATAATAATATTGTAGATATTACACCACTCGAGCTATATGATTTAATAGAAGAAAAGTTAAATAGCATGTCTACCAATATATATGTAAAACCTTCAAAATTATTCGTAGTTGCCTGGTATTATTACCTATCGCCAAAAGATTTACTAACTGTTAGACGTTTTAACAAAAAAGCTATCGTACATCTTTTAAATATACTCGAATTCAATTACAAAAAATCAATCGTTAACCCCGGGGAAATGGTTGGGATGGTCGCTGCACAGAGCATCGGCGAGCCAACGACGCAAATGAGCGTTGATTATGAGAGCATATATGCTCTCATTAAAATCAACGGACAAGGGAAAAACACAATTGTCAGTCACAAAAAATACAAAATTGGAGAATTATGCGATAGTTTTATTGAAAAATATCCCGAATACACTTTTCCAACTGGTCATCCAGATAGTGTTGAAACACTTCTAGACAAATTGGACGAAGAATATTACATCATGGGTGTAGATGAAAATGAAAAAACCTCTTGGAGTAAAATTTCCCATTTCAGTAGACATCCTGTAAATGGTGATATGGTGACAATTACTACTAAAAGTGGTCGTAAAGTAACTACTACATTAAGTCATAGCCATTTAACTAGGAAGGAACATAAGGTACAACCTATCAAAGGAAGTGACTTGGAAGTCGGTATGAGAATACCTGTATGCAAACATATTGACAACGAATTTGTTAATAAAACTGTGAAAATTGGAGAAAATACTATTGTATTGGATGAATTATTTGGTTGGTTTATTGGTGCGTATATCGCAGAAGGAAATTGTCATAATGGTAGAGTCAATATAACAAACATCTCACAACATTATATTGATATGACGACTATTGTAGGAGAAATGTTTGGTGCTAAAGTATATGTTAATAGAAGACCCGGTGAATATGGTCCTGGAGCTCAAACACAGTTCCAATGCAAAGAACTCGCCAAATTCCTCGTAAAAGAATGCGGGCCGAATTCATTTGAAAAGAAAGTTCCTGATTTCATATTTACCGCACCATTGGAATGCAAAGCGGCGTGTATTCAAGGATATATGGATGGGGATGGAAATATTAATTGTGATAAAGGACATCATGAAATCCGCGGTTGTTCTCGCAGCCAACAATTGGTTAAAGATATGGGATTATTGTTGAATTATTTCGATATTTTCGCAACATTCCGTGAAAATGTAAGACAAAAGAAACCATTTTATCATTTCGCAATTGCACATAGTTATAGTAATTTATACCAAGAACACATTGGTTCTATTTTAAAAGCGGATTCGTTGCAAGAATTATGTGATTATGGAAATCGTGAAAACACACATAGTTTATCAAACGATGTGGATAAGATAGAAGGTTTGGGTGAAATCATAGCCAAATGTGGAAAAGATTTGAAATTGCCTGGTCAAAGTAGAAACTATGGTCGATGGAAGAAAAAGCCAACTATTGGTAGAAGAACATTGCAAAAATACATCAAAATCTTTAAAGAGTCGATTGGTGAAAAACGTATGCTTATAGAAGAAATGGGAATTTTGGAGCAAGCTGTAAATTCTGGAATTATTTGGGATGAAATCAAAAATATTGAGATTTATACACCGGACCAAAAAGAATATGTGTATGATTTTACAGTTCCAGCAAATCAGACTTTTATGGAAGACAATGGTGTTATAGTCCATAATACATTAAATACGTTTCATTTTGCGGGTGTGGCTAGTAAATCAAATGTGACCCGTGGTGTCCCAAGAATTGAAGAAATTTTATCGTTATCTGAAAATCCGAAAAACCCATCTGTTACAATAAAGTTAAAAAAGGATGAAGAAACTAATTTGGAAAAAGCGCAAGAAATTAAATATAATTTGGAATATACCAATTTAAGAGATATTACAAATACGGTTTCAATATGTTTTGACCCGAATATGAATTCAACAAATATCTCGGACGATGAGAAAATAATTGAAGAATATTTGGAATTCGAAAAAATGATGGTGGATTGTGGTGTTGATAGTGAATTTTCAGAAAGTGATAAATTTTCAAAATGGATTATTAGATTTGAATTATCAAAAGAAGATATGTTGGAAAAAAATATTTCAATGGATGATATTCATTTCGCTATTAAAAATAGTTTGAAAAATAAAATCAACTGTGTTTATAGTGATTTTAATAATGATAATCTTATTTTTAGAATAAGAGGTATTAACTTATCAAATAATAAGAAAAAAACATTAGACCAGGATGATGAAATTCATATATTGAAAAATCTTCAAAATAACATATTAAACAATATTATTTTAAGAGGTATTAAAAAAATCCCAAAAATTATTATTCGGAAAGTTACAAATGATTTATCTTTAAAAAATGGTAATTATATTAAAGAAGAAAAATGGGTACTCGATACAGTAGGTACGAATTTAATTGATATTTTGGCTGTTGAAGAAATCGATGCAAATAATACCATTACCAATGATATCCAAGAAGTGTATAGAACATTGGGTATAGAAGCTGCAAGACAAGCTATATTAAATGAACTTCAGGAAGCTATTTCATTTGATGGAACGTATATCGATAATCACCATCTTACAATGTTAGCTGATAGAATCACGGCAACTAAAAAAATGGTATCTGTTTTTAGACATGGTATCAATAATGATGATATTGGTCCTATTGCGAAAGCCAGTTTCGAAGAAACACCGGAGATGTTTTTACGAGCTGCGAGACATGGTGAATTAGATTTAATGACCGGTGTTTCTGCGAATGTTATGGTTGGACAAGAAGGTTATTTTGGTACAGGTTCGTTTCAAATATTATTAAATTTAAAAGAACTTTTAAATGCAACTTCGAAAATGAAAGAGAAGGAAATGGAAAAAAATGAAAATATTGATGGACAATTAATAATTGATTCTGCAAACGACCCATGTAGTAAAGAGAATATCATCATAGAATCTAATGTTGAAGACGGCGTTGTCAATTCTGGTAATATACCAGATGATTACCAAATAGATTTTTAAAAAAAAAAATGTATTAATGTATAAATTTATATATAAATGTATATATAAATGTATAAATTTTTCGGTGGTGTAGTTGTTTCAAGAATTTATTCATATTATATACTTCCAAAACATCATGGCTGTTCAACGTCTATAAAGTTGCAAATATATCCAATACTATACGATGGGATGATAATCATTCCATATAATAAAAAAGCAATACATATACATCATTGGGTTATCTATTTTTTTATTTTATTGGTTAGTCTATTTTACCATATTCCCGAATATATTATAGGGTTTTCTTTCGGATTATTTATACAAGGTGTACAATATAAGGATTGTTGTGTGTTTATTTGTGACAACCCGTATTAGATAATTTATGAAGTATATTTTTTTTTATTAATATAATATAATGTTAATAAAAAAAATAATAACTGTTATGCAGAATGATTTTGAAGAAAAAATTAATTACGGTTTCAATTTATATATAAAAACGCTAGTTTATAAATTAGATTCTGATATTGATTATTTTAACCATATATTAAAATATGAGTTATTTGTTGGTAAACAAGATTCCAATGTCGTATTGGAATCATATATTAAATCTAAAAAAATAAAAAATACTTTAGACCGATTTGTGAAAAAATACAAAAAGTACAAATATAAAAAATATGAAATCGAAACAGATTTAAGATTTATACCTTTTGAAAAATACGATAAGTGTGAAATCATACATATTATTGAAAATAAAACTGTATATTCGTTCAGAATATTGGACCTAATTCATCTTTTAAAAGTTTCTCTATACAACAATGAAAATATGTTTTCAATACCATTAAAATTAAAAAACCCATATACTAACATTTATTTTAAAAAATATAATTTATATAACATTTTAATAGCTTTTAATAAAACAAAGTATATATTACCTGAAATTGTTTTAAAATATTATAGAAGCAATTTTGATTTTTTATATTTCAAATTAGCTGCTTACCCAATTTTACAAGAAAATGCAATTGAAGATTATATAAAAAATGGTTACATCGGTGAATTATATGATTATATACTAACGCTTTGTCATTATTTTAGGAAGGAAACCAATTATATTTTAGTGAAAACAAGATTAAGTCTTTTTAGAAAATCGATGATGATATCAATATTTAAAAAAACTTTGCAATATTATTTGAAGAAGAAGTATTTATGCAATCCTTTAAAAAAGGATTTTTTCGAAAATAAATCATTGAGAGAGTTGAAGAATGTTATTGAAGAATATGGTGATGGGGAAAATTTTATCAAATTAAATAAATTACAGAGCATAAGATATGAGGCTTCTTCACTTATTAGTGACCTAAATTCTGTTAATGAATCGTTTAACAGCAACGTGCTTCGTGACGCTATTGTACCAATTGAACCTATTGAACATATTCCTCATGTTGCACCTATTCCTCATGTTGCACCTATTCCATCGGTTGCGCCTATTCCTCCGGTTGCGCCTATTCCTCCGGTTGCGCCTGTATTAAATAATTTATCTTCGAGTAATTTCATTTTCAGACGTTCTTCTACCTATTTACAACCTATAAACCCATTTAGAACAGACAATGAATTACCTCGTTCTCCCAGAAATAATCAAAATAATATTAGAGATAGATTATCCTTTGGATTTTGATAAAGTTACTTTATTTTTAGTCTTGTGTGTTTTTAATTTTTTTTTACTTTTTAATATTTCGGCTTTATTATACATTGTTTCCTCTTTTTTAAAAATTAAAAATTTTTCTTTTGTTTTCTTTAAATAATCATTTATATTTGTAATTTTCAAAATATTTTCACTATCAATATCCAATATTTCATTGTCGATTAATATACTATTTTTATGTTGTAATAATCCCATATTAGGTATAAAATTATTTTCTTCCGAATTTTTGTAATCGTATGTTTTGTAATTATCCATTAACAGAACTACTGTGTTTTCTGATTCATTATCAACCAAAATTGCATTATTATTAATTGAACCAAGGGGGTTCCTCGAGATAACCATTAATCTAATATTGTAATGTAAAGCCAATAAAATAAATTCAAATTCCGTTAAATAATAAATTTCATTAAAAACAAGTGTTTCAAAATTATATTTTCCAATATAATTATAAATTTGCAATTTATTGGAAAGTTTAAATATTTCTTTAATATTTTTCTTTTGTTTTTCTTCTACAAATAATTCACTAATTATATTCGACAACTCCCTTTTTACATCATTTAAACCTATATAATTATTTAATTTCAATCGTATAACTTTTAACATTATTTCAAAGGAACATATTGCCGTATTAAAAAATTCAATTACCTTAAATCTATCTTTATTTAACATATTGAATTCTTTGAATTTATTTATATTAATTTTTTTATTAAAAGCGGCTGTATTAATACATTTAATGGAACTACTGTATAAATCTTTTTCAAATAATGATTTTTGTACATTTCTTTCCCTTTTAGTTTCTTTTGTTTCACCTTTAGTTTCCCCCCTTGTTTCATCTCTAGTTTCCTTTCTATTTACTTCATCAATCATTTCGAAATTTAAATCGTAAGAAACGCCATTATTCGGCTCTATTTCATCGTACGAATTTTTTATATTTGCATAATTATTAAATATTTTTAATTCAATATTTTCGAAATATTCTTCTAATAATATTTCTTCCAATAAAAGAATTTCACTATTATTCAAATTGTAATTCACTTTATCGAATGATAAATAAATATTGCTCTGTAAAATATATTCTTTAATTTTTGGAAATCTTATCAATTCGTCACTCAATCTAAAAAAATATATATTAAAATTATTTTCACCACTTAATAAATTTTTACTTGGTAAAATTAATTTACAACTATCGTTTTCATAAATACAATTATTGGTACAATCGCCTTCATCGTCATTAAAACATGTTGATATGTTATTTAATGAGTCATAATCTTGTACAGGTATGTTAGAAAACTTTATAAATTCGTTCATAATATTTATTATGAAATTATTGACTTCTTCCAATAAGGAAATATAATCAGTGTTTTTATTTAATATTTCCAATAATGATTCTTTACTTTCTTTATTTTCTATTTTTTTTAATAATATTTTCAATAAATTTCTAAAAACATTATAGAATTTTGACTCTAATTCTACCTTTTTAACGGCTATTTTTCGTTCCATGTCAATTCCATCCTCCATCAAAATTTCATAATCTGAAATAATTTCATTTTTAGAATCCAATATTATATATTCATCATCAGGGTTCATTCTTAATTTATCATATATAATCGGGTTAACTGGTATGAATTGATTCGTTATTGTTAATATGCCTATTAACAATCCATTGTCAACTATTAACCCTTGTACCTTTAATAATAATTTATTGGTACTTATTTGTGATAGATTGTTTATTATTTCTAGTGTTTTTTCAAATTCTAACCCATTAAATGTTTCTTCAATGAATTCATATTCATATTCGTCTAATATTTTTGATGGTTTTACAGGTAAAAAAAACTCATTATTATCAAAATTTATAAGTATACCAATAACTTGTGTATTAAAATTAATTAATTGTTTAATTATTGGGATTTTTAGAACTTCCAATATTGCGATTATATCAATTAGATAATCATTTTCATAGTAGTTATAAATATTTGGTAAACTTTGTTTTAACCCACATTGATTATTCAACATTAATTTTATATATTTTATACTTTTTAACAACTCTGGTGAATATTTGTCTAGCTCGGGTAAGTTGAAGTATTTTTTTATATCCAACCCGAAAGATTTACCATTATCATTATGTAAATTTTGCAAAGTAACTATTTCATATATGTCATTTTCAGAATATAAAATTATAGTAGGTCTCGATGGGTAAAAAATGTTCTTCGAATAACGGTTTTTTGGACATATTAGCTCTATTTTTTCCAATTGGCTATCTTTTGGATTTATTAATAATATAATATTAATACCATTTTCAAATAATAACCCATTTGAACTTTTTGGTTCGCAAATCAAATCCCACAAATATTCATAATTTAATGTACTATCTTTGTTTTTCAAATATTTCACGAAATTTTTGAAGGAATTAATAATATAAATCATATAATCTCTCCAGTTTTTCTTCCCAATACTCTTTTTGTAAATGGTAGAATTTTTATATTTTTCAATATTAATATTTTTATTAGTGGATGAAAAAACATCTATTAATGAACCGTTTTGAAGTTTAATAAATGTGTCTAATTTTACATTTGATAAATGTTTTATTAGCAACTTTATAGGCATTGTATTTTTGATTATATTTTTTAAATGCATCTTACGTTTAGTATTAAAATTATTTTGTTTTATATCATTAAACACTGACGCAATGCAGGAAATAAACGATGTTTTAACATCTTTATCTATACCCAATCGCAATAAACAATAGTTGTTTTTTTTTAGATTGAAGTCGTTTCTGGATTTATAACAAATACTTTCATTATCATAATTCAAAAATTTTTGTAACGCCAATGTTAGGTACCCTGATTGATTTTTATTTAAAGGAAATGCTTCTCTTAATGGTTTTTCATCTATTAACTGTATTGATTTCATTGTTTTGCGCATTTCTAATTTTTTTTTTAATGTTTTTTCGTCAGATTTGGTTTCGTTATTTTCGCCCGTTTGATTGCATGTTTCGTAATTTATGATTCTTTCATCTGATGGTAAAGGTTTTTGTTGTTTAACACCTGTAACATTTTTTAGGTCTATTTTACCTTTGTCATCTATTTTAAATTCTGGTTCTGGTGTAGGTTTCCATGAATTTTCTAATGTTATTCTAGGTATATCCGCTTTTTTTACAACTTTATTTTCAACATTATCATAAAAAACCATCTCGCCTTTTCCTTTATTATTTTTTACGTATTTTTTTGTATATTTCCCATATGTGGTTGGTTGCCCATAACAACATGGTATACATAAATTGTCTGGGTGTTTATCTGGAGATAAGAATGACGGGTACAATTGTTTATAAATTAACGGATTTTCTTTCGAAGATTTATTACTTTTTTCTCTATGAAATCGACTATCTGTAAATTCAAATATTCTTTTTCCTTTTGGTACTTTTTTTGATGTTTCTGGTATTACAGCATCCCATCCACCACATTCGCCCTCATTAATTTGTTGTATATTTAAACTTCGTGATTTTCCATCATCATCTCTTATGCACCAATACCGTGGGCAAATATAATGATACTTTTTTGCACCAGTACCGTATGTAATATGTTCATCATACGATTTGCTACCAGATTCTTTATCTTTTTCGTCAATATGTTTTTTTTCTTCCTCTGATAATATTACTGGTACTTTTTTATATTGCCATGGACAAGATTTTGCATATGAATTAAAATTATTCTTTTTCTTTTTTAAGAATAACTTGGGGTCCCTATCATGCAATCTTTTTACAAATAAATTTTTAGAACCAGATAAAGATAATTTAGTTAAATCAACACCCATTTCATCACCCCCACCCATCGAGGATTCTTGCGAGGATTCTTGTGAGGATTCTTGCGAGGATTCTGGTGATTCTGGTGATAAAGCTACCTTTGTCATTTTACTTGGTTTTTCTTGAAAATCCAAATGTATGTTTTCCAATGAAACATTGGATAATACATCTGATGTGAGTGATGGACCAATTGGTTTGATTGATTTAGGTTGTTTATCATCTTTTAATTCTCCTAGGTTTGATTCTCCTAGGTTTGATTCTCCTAGGTTTGATTCTCCTAGGTTTGATTCTCCTAGGTTTGATAACCCTATGTTTGATAACCCTTCAACAGAACTACCCAATGAACTACCCAATGAACTACCCAATGAACTATCCATTGAACTATCCAATAAACTGGAAATTGGATTTTCTACAATTTCTGGTGTAGCAATTCGTGGTATTTGTTGTTTCGCTATTTCTGGTGTATCAATTCGTTGAATTTGTTGTTTCGCTATTTCTGGTGTATCAATTCGTTGAATTTGTGGTTTTACTATTTCCGGTGTTGTAATTCGTGGAATTTGTGGTTTCGCTATTTGTGGTTTTACTATTTCCGGTGTAGCAATTCGTGGAATTTGTTGTTTCTTTATTTCTGGTGTAGCAATTCGTGGTATTTGTTGTTTCTCTATTTCTGGTGTAGTAATTTGTGGTGTATCAATTCGTGGAATTTGTTGTTTCGCTATTTCGGGTGTAGCAATTCGTGGTATTTGTGGTTTTACTATTTCAGGTGAATTTAGGTCATTAAAATCAAATTCTTCTTCATCGTCATCAAACTCGCTATCGGAACCCAGTAAATCATCGTCACCATCAGAATCAATATATTCCACTCTACCTTCGCTGATATTTTTTTGAATTTTTACCAAGTCATCAATGTCCAAATCATTATCATCCAATTTTTCATCCTCTTGGATATCTGCCGTTTTTGTAGTAAAACAGTTTTCTTTTATATCAGACATTTGAACTTTATTCGTAATAATACCAATTAATGCATTTATATAAATTTTTAAAAAATCCAAATACTTAATATTGTTAATATGTTCGACCGATAATTGAAGCACATTATTATATCCTGACCCAAAAATATCAAGTATTTTTTGTTCAATGTTTATTTCAAAACCAGGGTTATCTTTAACGTTTATTCTTTTGTTTTCATATTGTTCCATTTGGAAACTAATTTGACTTTGCCATTCAGCTACTTTTTTGACTGCTTCAGGTAGTGACAAGTTGAAATTATCTTTCACTTTATTTTTTATAGTATTTAAATCAACATTATTTCTTTGTAAAATTGTAATAAAAAAATTTATACTATCCATTGTTTGAAATGATGAAACTCTTTTATATGTTAAATTAATAATATCATCGGAAGTAGATATAATACCATTATTTATATTAAAAACAGGTGATAAACACCCAATATACTTGTTCAAATCTATTGTTTTTTTATATTCAAATGAAAAAACGTAGTTTATATTATTTATTTCAATATTATCATTATTAATATTATCAAATAAATCATATTTATATCCAATATCGTTTGTAAAATTATTTATTTGCGCCAACACTTCAATATTTAAAGTATTCCTTATTAATTCATCGATTTGTTCAATGGATGCAGGTTCAATAAATTCTATCTTAATTTCGATATTGCCATCTGGTGATAATTCACAAAAAACCTCATTTATATCGTTTAATATAAATAATCCAATTTTTTTTGTCCTTGCTAATGATTTGGCTAAACTTTTTATTTTTACTTGTTTATTATTATAATTAACATATAAACTTGGTACTCTTTTACCATTTGTAGAAATATTATTAGCAGTGTAAAGTCTATAAATATTTTCCATATCACCAGAGTTGTATTTTATAAATGGTAAATTTGTATTTGTATTTATTATCTTAAAAATTGTTTCAAGTGGTATTATCATTGATGTTGTTGGGTGAATCGTCAAATAAATATTTTTTATACCATTACTTAAATATTTCATTGAAAAATTCTTGTTTATTTTGTTTAAAAAACTAATTTTATCTTCAATATTATCTAGATTTTTTAACCTTTCATTTTGGTTATTAAGTATTTCACCCTTATTGTTTGTTATATCGGTCAAATTTCTCACATTAAAATTATTATATAGTTGTGGGTAATAAACCTTTAATAAATATGGTTGCATAGTTTCATTATTTAATACGTCTTTCGCTAAACAAATATATATACTATTATTTAAGCATTCACCATATTCAAATAAAGATTTCTTATTCTGTATAATGATAGAAGTTAATTCATTTTCAATGGATTCGTCCTCTTTTTCTACTTTATATGGGTTAGCTATAAAAATATGTTTTTTATTATAAAAAGCATCAATTCCAAGAGATTTTTGTACAATATTTTTTTTAGAGAAATTTATATTTTTTAAACTTATGAAGTCTGAATAACTGTATAATGACTTTATTTTGGAAATAAAGTGAGATGAATCGAATTCATCATTTTTTAAAATATCTGAAAAATAAATATTTTTCAAAAAATTATCCAATCTGTCATTATTTAATTCCAAAAAATTGTCTTGTATTAGTTGGTTGTATGCAATTTTTGCGTTAATATTTTTATTAAATAATGCAAACAAATAAATTTCAGGTATAGTTACATCAATATTACAATATTTAACAAGTTTTTCTTTTATTCTTAAAATAGTATCATCCTCATAAATGGTTTTATTTATAAAAGTATAATTAATATTTTGTATATTTATCATATTCCATAATTCTTTCGATATTAATTGTTCCGGATTTTTGGATAAATTACCAACAAATATATAAATATGGTCAATTTGTTTTCCATTCCATAATATTAAGTTAAATATTTTAGACATATATATAAATATATCTAAAATTATTTTAATTATAAATAAAATGAATATGATTTGTTGCGTATAAAAACTAAATACCATATTTGAAAGGTTTAGGCACTAGTTCAAAAAAAAATAATATAAGTATAA
>Ga0209279_10001044_pt1 | contig 15518 bp, 17 predicted proteins | sample CoawatmetaG00DNA_3_FD_187508 | JGI IMG/M metagenome (GOLD analysis project Ga0209279, IMG submission 187508) | Marine microbial communities from the West Antarctic Peninsula - Coastal water metaG006-DNA (SPAdes) (version 2) | ecosystem: Environmental > Aquatic > Marine > Coastal ... | reverse complement strand
TCGACAACTTCACCTTAGATACCTGCTGGCCGGCCATGGCTTGCCCTGATGAAGCCTGCGGCCGCTTCGCGGCCTTGTCTTCATCAGGGCCACAGTGGCTCCCGTTCCAGCGCTTCCCAATGTGCTACGGCACCGAGTTGACCAGTCATGCTGTCCTCGCGTGGTGCCAGGACACCGGGGTCGAGTGGCATTACATCGCGCCGGGCAAGCCGCAGCAGAACGGCTTCGTGGAATCGTTCAATGGTCGCTTACGCGACGAGTGCCTGAACGAGCACCTGTTCCCATCGCTTGCTGCGGCGAGACGGATCATCGAGGCATGGCGGACGGACTACAACACCGTGCGTCCGCACAGCAGCCTTGGCGGCATGGCACCCGCCGAGTTTACCAACCGCCCCCGCCACGGGCATCGGGACAACGAAGCTAACTTATCAGCGGCCTGAAAACGGGGAGCAGGTCAGCCTTCGAAAAAAGTCATTCTTCCGCAGAGCTTGTCGTCGGTGTTGGTCAAGTCGGGGGGTGATCAGGGGCATTCGAGATCGGTACAGGAAAGCCGCTCGGCATCTACGCAATGGTCAACTGCAGCGGGGCTAAGACGGCTTCCATATCGAGGGTCGTCACATATCGTTCCGATCCCTTCAAGCGAGCGGTTCAGCGCGGGGTGGCGATACAGGGCGAGACGAATAGCCGGCCAGCCCAGGCCCCCGACAGCGTCTTGGCGCCCACCAGCAGCCACATCGCCGCGAGCGCCACCGTCAGCACCGTCCCGGTCACGCCGAAGAAGACGAGGTGCAGCGTCGTGCCGAGCCGGAAGGTCGCGACCGTGTAGACGCCGAGCGGGAAAGTATAGCCCCACCAGCCGAGGTTGAACGGCACGCCCGCCCGCCAGTAGCGGATCGTGATCAGCGTCGCGAGCAGCAGCCACCACAGGCCGAAGCCCCACAACAGCAGCCCCGCCACAGTGCCAAGGCCCTGCGCCAGGGCGCCGACCAGCCCCAGACCGTTTGCCGCCAGGATCGCGGGCGCATCGCCGCCCAGCACCAGCATGCCGAGCGCACCGGTCCCGATGGGTCCTAACGCCAGCCAAGAGGAAGCCGCCATGCTCTCGTGCGGCAGCTTGTGCAGCGCCATGCGCAGGATCAGGATGGCGAGGATGCCGAACGCCACCGGCACTGAATAGGCCCACAGCACGTAGGAGGTGGCGAGCACCACCATCTGCATGTGTGCGCCCACCAGGTGCGGCGCGAGCAGCCCGCCACTGGCGCCGGCGACCTCGGCCGCGACCACCGGCAGTAGCCACACTGCGGTCATACCATCCAAGTTGTGCTCGTGGCGCGTGAACATGAGGTAGGGGATCAGCACGCCGCAGGCGAGCGACATCGCCACGTCCAACCACCACAGGACCTGCGCCACGCCTACGATCCCGGGTCCGAAGCGGGCGATGCCGAAGGCGAGGCAGCCGTTGATGATCGTCGCCAGCCCCATCGGGATCGTGCCGATGAACATGGACACGGTGTTGTGGCCAAAGATGCGCTTGGCCTCATGCCCGAACAGAAGCCAGCGCGCGCCGTAAAGGCCGCTGAAAAGCATGAAGAGGCCGATGTTGAACAGCCACAGTGCCTCCCCGATCGGCTTCACCGCCGGGCCGATGCCCGGCATCTGCGGCAGGGCGAGCGCCAGGATGCCAGTGCCCATGGTCGCGGCGAACCAGTTGGGGGTGAACTGGCGGATCATCTCCCGCGGGTGTTCGAGCTGCACCAAAGGGCGCCAACCGCGGCTCACTTCTTGGAGGTTTCCGGTGTCGTCGGGCGTCATCTCGCCTGCTCCTTGATGAGGTCGGTCAACGCGTCGGCTGCCCGGGTGCGGTAGCGTTCCTTGTGGCGAAGCGCGTGGAACGGACGGTCGGGTAGGACGAACGGCAGCTCGGCGAGCGTGCCGGCCGCGAGTGCGGGCGCCACGACGAGGCGCGAGAGCGCCGCCACCCCTGCCCCGGCCTCTACCGCGGTCCGCACCGCCTCGTTCGAGGGCAAGGTCATCGTCACATCGAGACTTGCTGGATCGACGCCACGGCCACGTAGCACCTCCTCGAAGCTGGAGCGCGTGCCCGAGCCCTGCTCGCGTACGATCCAGCGTGCGGCACGGAGCCACGCCTCGTCGACTTGGGCCACGTCCGCTCGGCTAACCAAGACCATCGGATCCTGCCCCACGATCCAGTCGGCCAAGGCGGGCTCGTCGATTACGCCTTCCACGAAACCTAATTCGGCGGCCCCATCCAGCACCTGGGCAGCGGCGCCTTCCGTGTTGTCGATCGCGAGCTCGACCGCGATCTGCGGATGGCGTTCATGGAAAGCCGCCAGGATCGGTGGCAGCCAGTAGCTGGCGATGGTCTGGCTGGCGACCAACCTCAGCGTGCCGCGCGCCAGCCCCGCATAGTCGGCCAGCATCGTCTCGGCATGCGCGGCGCGGCCGAGCACGGAGCGTGCCTCGTCCAGGAAGCCGCGGCCTGCCTCAGTCAGCTGGATGCCACGGCCCACGCGATGGAACAGCGGGACGCCGTAGCGCCCCTCCAGCGCGGCGATCGCCCCAGAGGCAGCCGACTGCGTCACGTTGAGCGCCTCCGCGGCCCGCGTCATGTGCTCGCGTTCCGCCACGCCGACAAAGATCCGAAGCTGCTCAAGCGTCATTGTGTTGCCTCCTGTACCCACGAGATAGGCTTTGAGGATCGATCACACCAACCGTTTGTGGCGCTTGTTCCAATCACATGATCGTATCGATCTGCTGGCGACGAGAGGCGGCAGCCCAATCCGTTCCGTCAGCCGATCAAAATGATCTCAGCCGACGCAGTGATTTGCCGCCGCCTGCAACCTATCTGGAAGTCAGGAGGACACATCGTCCCATGCTCCAATCGCTCGACCCCGTCGTGCTCGCCCGTGCGCAGTTTGCGTTCACGGTGTCGTTCCATTTCATCTTCCCGGCCTTCTCGATCGGACTGGCGAGCTATTTGCTCGTACTGGAAAGCCTGTGGCTGCGCACGGGCAAGCAGCTCTATCTCGACCTGTTCCGCTATTGGGTGAAGATCTTCGCGGTGGCGTTCGGGATGGGCGTCGTGTCGGGCATCGTCATGTCCTACCAGTTTGGCACCAACTGGTCGGTGTTCTCGGCCAAGGCCGGGCCGGTGATCGGACCGATCATGGCCTATGAGGTCCTGACCGCCTTCTTCCTCGAAGCCGGCTTCCTCGGCGTCATGCTGTTCGGAATGAAGAAGGTCGGCCCGCGCCTTCATCTGCTCGCAACGGCGATGGTTGCACTCGGCACGCTGATCTCGGCCACTTGGATTGTCGATGCCAACAGCTGGATGCACACCCCTGCCGGGTTCGCAATCAATGCGCAGGGCCAGTTCGTGCCGGCCGGCTCATGGTGGCCGATCATTTTCAACCCGAGCTTCCCCTACCGCGTCGTCCACACCGTCATCGGCGCCTATCTCACCACCTCGCTGGTGGTGGGCGCGGTCGGAGCTTGGCACCTGCTGCGCGACGCCGGTGACGCGCACGCGCGCAAGATGTTCTCGATGGCGATGTGGATGGCGGCGCTGGTGGCACCGGTCCAGATCTTCGCGGGCGACACCCAGGGGCTCAACACCCTCCAGTATGAGCCGGCGAAGATCGCGGCGATGGAAGGGCATTTCGACAGCCATCCGCATGGCGCGCCGCTCGTTCTGTTCGGCATCCCCGATCCCGCACGCCACCGCATGGATCATGCCATCGAGGTGCCCAAGCTGTCTTCGCTCATCCTCAAGCACGACCTGAACGCGCCGCTGGCGGGGCTCGACGCCTTCCCCGCGAACCGCGTGCCGCCGGTCTCGATCCTGTTCTGGTCGTTCCGCCTCATGGTCGGGCTCGGCTTCGCAATGCTCGGCCTCGGCCTGTGGAGCCTGTGGGCGCGCTGGCGGGGGACACTGTTCGAGAACCGCTGGTTGCAGCGCGCCGCGATCCTGATGGGGCCTTCGGGCTTCGTCGCGGTGCTGGCAGGCTGGGTGACGACCGAGGTCGGCCGGCAGCCCTGGACGGTCTACGGCCATCTCCTCACCGCCCAGTCGCACTCCCCGCTCGCCGCGCCGGCCGTCGCCGCCTCACTCACCGCCTTCGTGCTGGTCTACTTCGCCGCCTTCGGCGCAGGCACCTGGTATATCCTGCGCCTGATGGCGCGCTCGCCCGACGCGGGCGAGCCAGAGCCCGCTCACATGCCGGTGCGCGCCGCGGGGATCACACCGGCGCCTGGCGTCGATGCCGACGGGCCGAAGGTGGAAGTGCACGCATGAGTTACGACCTCGACCTCTCGACCGCCTGGGCTTGCGTCATCGCCTTCGCGATCTTCGCCTACGTGGTGATGGACGGGTTTGATCTCGGCATCGGCATCCTGTTTCCAACTCTCAAGGTCGGCCCGGAGCGGGATGCGGCGATGAACAGCATCGCGCCCGTTTGGGATGGCAACGAGACCTGGCTGGTGCTGGGTGGTGGTGGGCTCCTGGCAGCGTTCCCGCTGGCCTATTCGATCATCCTGCCCGCGACCTACCCGCTCATTATCGCCATGCTGCTCGGGCTGGTGTTCCGCGGCGTGGCGTTCGAGTTCCGCTGGCGGCACGCGCCGCATCGCCCGCTCTGGGACGCGGCGTTCACCATCGGCTCGGTCGTTGCGACGCTAGCGCAGGGCATCGCGCTCGGCGCCATTCTTCAGGGTATCTCGGTGCGGAGCGATGCTGCTGCGGGCGGTTGGACCTATGCCGGTGGCTGGCTCGACTGGCTATCACCGTTTTCGCTGCTCACCGGCGCGTCGCTGCTCGTCGGCTATGCGCTGCTCGGCGCATGCTGGCTGGTGTGGAAAACGGAAGCGTCGGGTCAGGCACATGCCCGGCGCATGGCGTTCTGGTTGGCGATCGCCATGCTGGTCGCGCTCGCTGCAGTGAGCGCCGCCACGCCCTTCCTCAGCTATGCCTACTGGCGGCGCTGGTTCGCGGTCCCCGGCGTGTTTGTGACGGCGCAGGTGCCGCTGCTTGTACTCGTCACCGCCGTGCTGTTCTTCCGCTCGCTGGCACGTGGCGGCGAGCGCCTGCCATTCCTGCTCGCGCTCGGGCTGTTCCTGCTCGGGTTCGTCGGGCTCGGGGTCAGCATGTATCCTTACATCGTGCCGCAGAGCCTGACGATCTGGCAGGCCGCCGCGCCCGCGCAGAGCCAAGTGTTCATGCTCGTCGGCGCCGCCGTCATCATTCCCACGATTTTGGCCTATACTGGCTGGGCCTATTGGGTGTTCCGCGGCAAGGTTGCCGCCGAGGGGTATCACTGATGCAGGCGCCGCTCTGGCAGCGTCTCGCGTGGCTGGGCGCGATCTGGCTGGCGAGCGTCGCCGCACTCGGCTTGGTGGCCGGACTGCTACGGTGGTGGCTGATGGGTTCAGCCTAAACGGTGGCCAAGCGCTCCAAGCGCTCCAATCGATCCCAATACGAGATCAAAACTATCGGACCAAACGGTTGGATTGATTTGATAGGCCGAGGCATCTCCTTGTCATGGTTTCAACCCTCTCAGCCGTGACCGCGCAACTCTCCGTATCCGGTGTGAAAACCCGGCTCGGCGATGCCAATCCCGGAGCATCAAGGATCCCTCTGATGAAAAAGCTCTTGCGTAGCCTGCCCATGGCTGCCGCCTTTGCCATGGCATCGCCGTCGATGGCGCAGGAGGTCCCGCAATGCGGCACAAGCGGTGTTGCGCTGCAACTGCTCGGCTCGGGCGGGCCGATCTCCGACGATGCGCGCGCTTCGTCCGGGGCGATCATCTGGATCAACGGCAAGGCGCGCATCCTGATCGATGCCGGCGGCGGTACCTATCTGCGCTACGGCCAGTCGGGCGCGCGGCTGGAGGACCTCGACTTCATCGGCATCTCGCATTTCCACACGGATCACAGCGCCGATCTGCCCGCGATCCTGAAGGGCGGCTATTTCCTTGCGAACAGCCATGCGGTGAGGCTGGTCGGCCCGACGGGCAACGCCAATTTCCCCAGCATGACCGGCTTCTTCCAGCGCGAGTTCGGTAAGGGTCATGGCTCGTTCGCCTATCTGTCGGGCCTGTCCTCGGCCAGCGAGGGATTGAAGCTCGACGTCCATGCATTTGACGTCAATGTCGCCAAGCCGGTGCCGACGCTGGTATGGCGGGGTGATGGCGTGACCATCACTGCCCTGGGCATTCCCCACGGCGACGTCCCCGCGCTGGCCTTTCGCATCGCCACGCCCAAGGGGGTGATCGTGCTGTCCGCCGACCAGAACGGCAGCCGGCGCGAGTTCCTCGATTTCGCGCGCGGTGCCGACATCCTGATGATGCCGGCGGCGATCGACGACGATGCCGATGCCGCCTCGCGCTTCCTGCACGCCCCGCCGACCGTGGTGGGCAAGATCGCCGCGGCAACGCACCCCAGGATGCTGGTGCTGGACCACTTCATGGGCCGGTCGCTGCGCGACAAGGATCACAACATCCAGATCATCCGCGGCTTCTACCACGGCCCGGTCGCCGCGGGACGCGACCTGTCCTGTTTTCCCTTGTCCCGCTGACCCCAAGGAGTTGTTGTCATGAAGCGTGAACTGATCCTCGGCATCGCCGTCACATCGCTGGCAGCCAGCGCGGCGCAGGCGGCAGAAGCCGCACCCGCCGCGACCACCACCGCCAGCCCGGCGGCGCACGGCGGCGGCAAATGCGCCAGCGGCAAGTGCGGCACGGAAAAGATCTATGCCCAGACCAAGCTGAAGCAGGATCCCAGCGGCCAGCTGGTCCGCGCCCGCGACGGCCAGTGCGGCCTGAGCGGCAAGGGATACAAGGTCGCCCAGACCAGCCAGGACCGGCTGGCCGAGGGCGTATGCGGCCGCTGAGTGCCACCGCCCGCGGCGTGGGCCTTCGTCCGGAACTGGTCGCGCCCTTGTGCGACCAGCCCCGGCGGCGGGACATCGATTTCCTGGAGATCGCGCCGGAGAACTGGCTGGGGATCGGCGGGCGCAAGCGCGACCAGTTGGACCGCCTCGCCGACCTTTATCCGCTGGTGGCGCACGGGCTGAGCCTGTCGATCGCGGATCCGCGACAGCTGAACCGGGATTTCCTCGCCGATGTCCGGCGTTTCCTCGACGATTACGGCATCGCCCTGTACAGCGATCACCTCAGCCTGTCGCGCGACGAGACCGGCTATCTCTACGATCTGCTGCCGGTGCCCCGGCGGGCGTCCAACCTCGATTACCTGGCCGATCGCATCGACCAGGTGCAGGATGCGACCGGGCGCCGGCTCGTGCTGGAGAACATTTCCTATTATCACGGCTTCCCGGACCAGATGCCGGAGGCCGAGTTCGTCTCTGCGCTGGTCGAACGGTCGGGCTGTGGCCTCCTGCTGGACATCAACAACGCTTATGTGAACGCGCACAACCATCACGAGGATGCGCTGGCGTTCGTCACCGCGCTGCCGTCCGATGCGATCGTTTATTACCATATCGCCGGGCATCTGGAGCTGGAGGACGGCACGTTGCTCGACACCCACGGCACGCCGGTCGCCGATGCGGTGACCGCGCTTGGCCGGGCGGTGTGGCAGCATCACGGGGCGCGGCCGCTGCTGCTGGAGCGCGATAATTTCGTACCCTCGCTCGACGAGCTGGCGGAGGAGGTGGCGGCGGTGCAGGCCGCGATGGCGGAGCCGGCTCATGCGCTCGCCTGACGTGGCGGCGCCCGACCGGCTGCTTATCGAGATCGCCGATCTTGCCGGCCGGGCGCGGCGTGATCCCCGCGACCTGTACGGGCAATTGTTGCGCGAGAACGTCGCCGACGCCATCCGCTGCAGTTTCCCCGCCGTGGCACGCATGGCGGGCGAGGTCGTGGTGGCCGCGGCGGCGGATGCCTTCGTCGCCGCGCATCCCGCGAGCCGGCCGCAATTCCACCAGATCGCCACCGAATTCGTGCTGTTCGCGCAAGGGCAGCCGGTGCTGCCGCCCGCGCTGATGCCCCTTGTCGAATATGAATGGGTGTTGCTCCAGGTGGAAATCGACCCGGCGGCGCTGTCGGGCGATGCCGCAGGGAGCACCGACGCGGCTGGGCCGGTCACGGCCAATCCTACGCTGCGCGTGGTCATGCTGCCGTTCGATCCCGCGCTCATCGATGCGAACGACAGCCTCACACCCGCGCGACTGCGTCCGCACGGGGTGTACCGGACGCGCGAGCATCATGTCCTTACCCGCCCGCTGACCGTCAGCGACTGCCTGCTGCTGGATCGCCTGGAGCAGGAAGAGACGATGACATCGCGAGCGCTGGCCGAAGCCGTCGAACCCTCCCTCTCACCGCTGGTGTCCGACTGGGTCGAACAAGGCCTTGCCGACCAGCTTCTTGTTCTCGCCGATCAGAAGGACACTTTCCGATGATGATTTTCCGCTGGCTGGATACCGCGTTCCGCCGTGTCCAGCTGCTCGATTTCCTGCCGCTGCTTGCGATCCGGATCTATCTGCTGCCGATCTTCTACGAAGGTGCCCATGCCAAGCTGACGGGCTTCTCCGCGCTGGTACAATGGTTCGGGGCACCCGCAGCCCAGGGCGGGCTCAACATGCCGGCTCCGCTGCTCATGGCGACGCTGGCCACCGCGACGGAAACGGCCGGGTGCATCTGTCTCGCGCTTGGCCTCTTCACGCGGCTGATCTCGATCCCGCTGATGGTGACCATGACGGTTGCCGGGCTGTCGGTTCATTGGTCGCATGGCTGGGCTGCGATCGCGGGCAAGACGGCGGAGTCGACCCTGCGCTTCCAGGCTTTCATGGAGTGGCTTGCGCAGAACTTCCCTGGCCGCTTCAACTATATCACCAAGCTTGGCGATCCGATCATCCTGAATAATGGGATCGAGTTCACCGTGACCTATGTCATCATGCTGGCCGTCCTGCTCTTCTATGGCGCTGGTCGGTTTCTCAGCCTGGACTATTGGATCGCACGTGGGCGACCACTGCTGTTCGGTTGGTTGCTGCCTGCCTACCATGATGCGGCGCTTGTGCGTCCGACCGGTTCGCCGCCGATGCCACAACCGACGGGCTATCCGGCTCCGGCGATCTAAGCGGGAGAAGAGCCGTCTACATAGGTTGACGCGCCCCCTCCCGAGACAAGACAACCTGACGGCGGAGAGCGGGCCGCCATCCTCGCTCCGCTCCCCCCGCCCTCTTCCTAGCCAAGCTTCACCCAAGGACTTCCGCCATGTCAGCCAAGCCTCCCGTCCACATCGCCATCAGCGGCGCCGCCGGCCAGATCTGCTACGCGCTCCTATTCCGGATCGCGTGTGGCGACCTACTTGGCCCCGACCAGCCGGTCCGGCTTCAGCTCCTCGACCTCGAGCAGGCGCTGCCGGCAGTCTGGGGCGTGGTGATGGAGCTTGAGGACTGCGCTTTCCCGCTGCTCGAAGGGGTGGACGTCACCGCCGATCCGCACGTCGCGTTCGCCGACATCGACGCCGCGTTCCTGGTCGGATCCCGGCCTCGCTCGAAGGGCATGGAACGCCGCGACCTCCTCGCCGCCAATGCCGCCATCTTCCGTACGCAAGGCCAGGCTCTGGACCGGGCCGCGAAGCGGGAAGCCAGGGTGCTGGTTGTCGGCAACCCGGCCAATACCAACGCCTGGGTGCTGGCCGAGCACGCGCCCGGCTTCGCCCGCGACAACATCACTTCGATGATCCGGCTCGACCACAATCGCGCCGCCAGCCAGCTGGCGACACAGGCGAACGTCAACGTGGGCGAGATCGAGCGGCTCGCGGTCTGGGGCAACCATTCGCCCACCATGTATGCCGACTGGACGAACGCCGTCGTCGGCGGCGAGCCCCTGCCCCGCCTGATCGGCGACCCCGACTGGTGCACCGACACGTTGATCCCGCAGGTGGCGCAGCGCGGCACCGCGATCATCGAGGCGCGCGGCGCATCCTCGGCCGCGTCCGCCGCCAATGCCGCGCTCGATCATATGCGGGACTGGCTGCTTGGGTCGGACGGACGATGGGTGTCGATGGGCCTGTCCTCGACCGGCGAGTACGATATTCCGGAGGGGCTGATGTGCGGTGTGCCTGCGATCTGCTCGCCCGGATCGGTCGAGCGAGTGTCCGGGCTTCGGCTCGACGACTTCCAGCATATGATGATCCAGCGCAGCGTCGCCGAACTCGTGCAGGAGCGCGACGCGGTTTCACTTCTCCTCAAGGAACAGTCGGTTTCCAGCGCTGATCGGAGGTAGGCGCATGCAAGACATCGAGGATGAGCGGGCACGTCCTCCACGACGCGAACGCGCGGAGCATCTCCAGTTGGCTACGCTTTATAGGGCAGAGTTCGCTTCTCGTGCTGTTATTCGCCGCGGCAAGCTGAGCATTCTTCCGCCCGACAGCGCCCGTCGGGGACAGTCGGATCAGATAGGTCCTGTCCGCATGGACGCGTGAACAAATCGATGCTCATGCAAAGCGCGGCCGTTATCTGGCTTCGCGAGCAACCCTAAGGATTTGATATCGTTACCCTCTAACAAGCTATTCGAGGTTTCTCATGACGGACGTCCATCAGACTAAATTCGGCAACGGCGGCGAGCCGCACCAGCAGCCGCTCGGTGCGGATGACGTGCTGACTACCAACCACGGCGTTCCCGTGAGCGACAATCAGAACAGCCTGAAAGCCGGAAAGCGGGGTCCGACGCTGCTCGAGGATTTCGTGCTGCGCGAGAAGATCTTTCATTTCGATCACGAGCGTATTCCGGAGCGGATCGTCCACGCGCGAGGGTCGGGTGCCCATGGAGTGTTCGAAGCGACGGACGACATCAGTGACCTCTCACGGGCTGCGGTATTCACCAAGGGTGAGAAGACCGAGGTGTTCGTCCGCTTCTCGACGGTGACGGGTGGAGCCGGTTCGGTGGACACGCCTCGCGACGTTCGCGGCTTCGCGGTCAAGTTCTACACCCGCGAAGGCAATTGGGACCTTGTCGGCAACAACATTCCGGTGTTCTTCATCCAAGACGCGATCAAGTTTCCCGACCTGATCCATTCGGTGAAGATGGAAGCCGATCGCGCCTATCCGCAGGCGGCGACTGCTCATGACACCTTCTGGGACTGGGCGTCGCTGATGCCCGAGACGACCCACATGTTGATGTGGGCGATGTCGGATCGCGTGCTGCCGCGTTCGTTCCGCATGATGGAGGGGTTCGGCGTCCATACCTTCCGGCTCGTCAACGCGGAAGGGCAATCGAGCTTCGTCAAGTTTCATTGGAAACCACGGCTGGGCCTTCAGTCGACGATCTGGGACGAGGCAAACAAGCTCCAGGCGGCGGACAATGATTTTCAGAGGCGCGACCTATGGGAAGCGATCGACACCGGCGCCTTTCCGCAGTGGGATCTGGGCATCCAGGTGTTCGATCAGGCGTTCGCCGAGGCCCAGCCCTACGACGTGCTGGATGCGACCAAGCTGATTCCCGAGGAGGACGTGCCCGTCCGGGTCATCGGTACGCTGACCCTGAACCGCAATCCTGACAATTTCTTCGCCGAGACCGAACAGGTCGCATTCCTGCCGACGAACATCGTGCCGGGGATCGACTTCACCAACGATCCGCTGCTGCAGGGGCGTTTGTTCAGCTATCTGGATACGCAGAAGTCGCGGCTCGGCACGACCAACTTCCATCAGATCCCGATCAATGCGCCGCGGTGTCCCTTTGCGAACTTCCAGCGCGACGGCCTGATGCAGACGCAGGTGCCCAAGGGACGTGCGAATTACGAGCCGAACAGTCTGGCGGAGCATGGCGAGGAGGGCGGCCCGCGCGCGAGCATGGAGCGTGGGTTCGTCACGACCAACGCGGCGACCGGCGCGGACGAGGAGGGCGACAAGCTTCGGGTTCGTGCCGAGTTGTTCGCGGACCACTATAGCCAGGCGCGTCTGTTCTATCGCTCGCAAACAGAAAGCGAGCAGGCGCATATCGCGTCGGCCTATGTCTTCGAGCTGTCGAAGGTGGGTCTGCTCGACAAGGTGCCTGTGCGGATGGTCGCCAATCTGCGCAACGTCGACGAGGACCTGGCGCGCCGGGTCGCTGATGGGCTGGGAATCGATCTTCCCGAGCCCACGCCGGCTGCCCGGCCGACGATCGATATGGCGCCTTCGAATGCGCTGTCGATCCACAAGAACATGAAGCCGCTCCTCGAAGGTCGTGCCGTCGGCATCCTGATCGCCGATGGTACGGATGCTGACGCGCTGGCCAAGCTCGTCGCTGCGATCGAGGCCGAGAAGGGTAAGGCGGTGATCGTCGCGCCGAAGATCGGCACCACTTTGTCCGACGGCAGCAAGCGCAAGGCGGACGGCCAGCTGGCCGGCACCCCAAGCCAGATATTCGATGCTGTCGCAATCCTGGTGAACGAGGAGGGATGCGCTTCGCTACTGAAGCAGGGGCCGGCCATTCAGTTCGTCATGGATGCCTTCGGGCATCTGAAGGCGATCGGCATGACGGGGGCTGCGAGGCCGTTGCTCGAGAAGGCGGGGGTCGAGCCGGACGATGGCGTCGTCGACATCGATCACGCCTTCCTGAACGCGGCGGCAAAGCGCTTCTACGACCGTGAACCGGACGTGCGTCTTCTCGCCTGAAATATTACGGCCCCACGTCTCGCGGCGTGGGGCCGCTTAGCCTTCAACGATTCTCTGCCGTTGATCAAATTGATTAGTGGTCAGTTCGTCCTTTGACGGCGCGTGAATAGAAGACTTCGCCCGGTGCAAAGCTGTCACGCGTTTAACCTGAGCAATACTACATCCCGCTAGCTCGGCAGTACGAGTGATGCTCATGCCAGCATCTCGAAGAGCGATAATGCGACGGTGATGCGCAAGGTCTGGCTTTCGCCCGGTGTACCGCCCTGCCCGCTTCGCGATCTCGATCCCTTCACGCTGCCGCTCCCGGCGCGTCTCGTAATCGTCGCGTGCGGATTGCAGCGCTAAACGCAGTAGCATGTCCTGCACCGCTTCGAGCACAATCCGGGCGACCCCGGCACTGTCAGCCACGAGATCGGTTAAGTCCACGATTCCCGGCACGGCGAGCCGCGCCCCCTTCCCTCTTATTGCGTCGACTAACAGCTCCGCTTCGGCGAGCGGCAGACGGCTGATCCGGTCAATTTTCTCCGCGATCACCACTTCGCCCGGCTGGAGGTCGGCGACCATGCGTAGCAGTTCCGGTCGGTCGGGTCGCGCGCCCGACGCCTTCTCCCGGTAGACCGCCGCCACATAGAAGCCCGAGGCGCGGGCGCCGGCAACGATCGCCTCCTGGCGGGCTAGGTCCTGCTGTTCGGTGCTGACCCGGAGGTAGATGCGTGCCGCCTGGATCACGTTCGGTCTTGAGGTGCCGCTCATCGTTCCCCGGCTCCCATGAGTATACCCTTGTGAGCCGGTTATGCAGCGGTCGGCTCAGAACGGCAACTGCCGGTTCTACGTAGCCTAGCTAAGCGGACCGGGTCTAAGTAGCTGCTCCATCATCGATGAACGCGATTTCGGTGACCGGCCGTCCATCGATCCATGCCTCAACGCTGGCGTCCGACTTTGCTTTCCAGTATAAGTCCGTTGGACAGGTCAGAGTAGCGGATTTGGTGCAGATGGAAGCACAGAGAGTTAAGATCGTGGACGGTGGTAAGCTCGTGATCCCGGCGGCCATGCGCCGTGAGCTCGGGATCACCACGGGGGACACCGTTCTCGTCGATGTGGACGATGGCGAGTTGCGAGTACGTTCCGTTCCTAAAGCACTTGAACGTGCTCGCGCCATCCTGCGCAAGTATGTGCCCGAAGGCGTCGGCTTGGCCGATGAGCTGATCGCGGAGCGTCGGCGTGAGGTGGAGCGTGAGTAGCAAAGTCGTACTCGACGCCTCCGCCCTGCTCTGCCTTCTGAACGATGAACCCGGGGCGGATAGGGTAGTCGACGTCCTGACCCGCAGCATCATCGGAACAGCCAACCTCGCAGAGGTCGTCTCGAAGCTACGAGACCGGGGATTGCCACTCGACGAGGTACGTGAGGCGCTTGGCGGGCTGCATCTCGATGTCCGGCCGCTCACTCCTGCCCAGGCACTCATGGTAGGTGATCTCCGGCCAGGGACGAAGGCTCTCGGTCTGTCCCTCGGCGATCGAGCGTGCCTTGCCTTGGCGATCGACCTGCAGGCTGAGATGTTCACGACGGACGGACCTCTGGCGAGCGCGGATGTCGGCATCACCATCACCAATGTGCGGCCGCTTGCGGGGTAGTCGCACGTTCGTGCTTTTAGGTGCGGCGAACCGATGGCTGCGCAGAAAGGGTCTATGTGACTGAACAGCGGGGGGTAAGCCAATCGCACGCGGTCTGCTCAACAGCGGCCTTCGGCGGGGTTGCGATGCAAACTGACGTAGTTAGGATCCGCCTTTCAACGCCTAATGAAACTTCTGTGTTCCCTCTCTGTTCTTTCGGCGGTACATTAGGCACAGTGCGGGCAGGACCGACGAGCCATGGCTGACACCGAAATCGAATGGACGGACGCCACTTGGAACCCGGTCGCCGGCTGCTCGATCGTGAGCGCCGGATGTAGCCATTGCTACGCGATGGAGATGGCCCGTCGTCTCGAGGCGATGGGCGTCGGCAAGTACGCAGGGCTGACGCGGCGTAGTGGTCGACGTATCATTTGGCAGGGCATGGTGCGCGAGGACCGGGCCGCGCTGACGATCCCCTATCGATGGAGAAAGCCCCGCAAGATCTTCGTGAACTCAATGAGCGACCTGTTCCACGAGGGTGTCAGCGACGCGTTCATCCAAGCGGTATGGCAGGTCATGCGCGAAACGCCGCGCCACCACTATCAGATCCTCACCAAACGCCCCGAGCGCATGGCGGCAGTCGTCACCCGTCTTATAGGCGACGTGCTGCCGAATGTCTGGTTGGGCACCAGTATTGAGGACGCCGAGGTTGTAGCGCGTGTCGACCACCTCCGCGCGGTGCCCGCTGCGATCCGCTTCATTTCGTTCGAGCCGCTGATCGGGCCGGTTGGCACCATCGATCTCGCCGGAATTGATTGGGCGATCGTGGGCGGCGAAAGCGGTCGGTCAGCGCGACCCATTCGGGAGGCGTGGGTGGATGAACTCCACCAGCAATGCCTCGCCTACGACACCGCCTTCTTCTTCAAGCAATGGGGCACTTGGGGCAAGGACAACAAGCGGCGTTCCAAAAAGGCGAACGGGCGCGAGTACCGCGGTCGGACGTGGGATGAGATGCCGACCGGCTTTACCGCGGCGCTTTAACGAGCTCGAAACAGCAGGACTGGGATGGCCGAAAAACCGTACAGCTGGGCAAGTGGCGCGACACTCGAGGACCACTCCCGCCGCAAGCACAAGATCCTCCGCGAGGGGACTGTCAGGAATTTTGTGCGGGAGGCCGGTTACCGTCATTAGATGACGAAGCGCTCACCGAAGATTACGGCGAACTGACTTTTGGCCTCACCCCATTCGCGCGGTGGGCGCTTCCATTCGTCCG
>Ga0209279_10001035_pt1 | contig 15631 bp, 18 predicted proteins | sample CoawatmetaG00DNA_3_FD_187508 | JGI IMG/M metagenome (GOLD analysis project Ga0209279, IMG submission 187508) | Marine microbial communities from the West Antarctic Peninsula - Coastal water metaG006-DNA (SPAdes) (version 2) | ecosystem: Environmental > Aquatic > Marine > Coastal ... | reverse complement strand
ATTCTGATATTATGGATACGATAGAAAAAGAGATGGGGTTGATGGCTGACTATCACGATAAGTTAGAAGTTTTGAGGACTTACTTTATAAAAGAAAATAAAAAAGAGGTTTTAAATGGCTAAGAAAAGGATTTTATTATTATCAGATGATTTAAGAATGTCATCTGGAGTTGGAACTATGTCTCGTGAATTTGTAATGGGAACATTACATCATTATGATTGGGTGCAAGTCGCCGGTGCTATAAAGCATCCTGAGGCAGGCAAGTTTATAGATATGAATGAAATTGTTCGTAAAGAGACTGGAGTTAAGGATGCCAGCCTTAAAATAGTACCTACGAATGGATACGGCGACGCTGGACTAATCAGACATTTGATATCTACCGAAAAGATTGATGCTATTCTTCACTATACAGACCCTAGATTTTGGGAATGGCTATATCAGATGGAGCATGAGATAAGAATGCAAATTCCTATATTTTATTATAATATTTGGGATGATTTACCTTATCCAATATGGAATGAACCATTCTATGAGTCTTGCGATTTGATTATGAATATATCCAAACAGACTGTTAATATCGTTGATAATGTCAGAAAGAAAGTTCCTACGAATGATTGGAATAATACTTACCTACCACATGGTATAAACGAAGTTAACTTCTATCCTATTGGTTGGGATCATAAACACTATGCTGAGATGCTAAAATTTAGAAATGAAATATTAGATGGAGCTGAAAAAGACTTTGTGGTATTTTGGAATAATAGAAATATTAGAAGAAAATTGCCAGGTGATGTTGTAGAAGCTTATAAGCTTTTCTGTGATATGCTACCAAAAGAACAGGCCGACAAATGCGTTCTAATAATGCACACTCAGCCAATAGATGTAAATGGTACAGATTTGCCTGCAGTTGCGGCTGCTGTGTGTCCTGATTATGATGTTGTATTTTCTGGTAAAAAGTTGGATGATAAGCACCTTAACTTCTTATATAATATAGGAGATGTTGCAGTTAATATGGCATCCAATGAAGGTTTTGGTTTAACAACTTGTGAAGCTCTAATGTGCGGAACTCCAATATCAGTCAATGTTACAGGTGGTTTACAAGATCAATGTGGTTTCAAATACAAAGGAGAGTTCTTAACATATAAAGATTATAGCTGGATTCATTCGCTGCACGATGAAAAGAAGTGGAAAGATAACGAAGATTTGACTTGGGGTGAGTGGGCTAAGCCGGTCTGGCCTTCAAATCGAAGTTTGCAGGGATCAGTTCAAACGCCATTCATATATGACGATAGACCCCGTGCAGGTGATTTTGCCGATGCTCTAAAAGAGTGGTATGATATGGAAGATGATAAGAGAAAAGAATGTGGTAACTTAGGTCACGAATTTGTTATGGGTGACGATTCTATGATGAGTGCTAAGGCTATGAGTAATAACTTCATAAGCCATATGGATACAGCACTTGAAAAATGGACAAAAAGAAAACGATTTACAATTTTTAATACTTCGGAGGCAATATGAAACCGCTATTGTTAGTTACAGGACCACCAGCAACCAGAAGTGGTTATGGTGCTCATACGAGAGATTTAATTCACTCTCTAATAGAAATGGATAAATTTGATATCAAAGTAAATTCAATGCGGTGGGGTAACTGCCCAATGAATGCTCTAAACGATCAAAATCCTAAAGATAAGTTAATTTTAGATAGACTTTTAACTGGTAATAATTTATCAAAGCAGCCAGAGATACATATACAGGTTAGTGTGCCGAATGAATTTAATCCAATAGGTAAATACAATATTGGAATTACTGCTGGTATGGAAAGCACGATTGTAAAGCCTGAATGGATAGATGGTATGAACAGAATGAATATGAATATAGTTCCATCCCAATTCGTCAAAAATACATTTGAAAAAATAACTTATGATAAGATAAATGAAACCACAAAACAGCCTGTAGGTCAATTAAAAATAGAAAGGCCTATAGAAGTCTTATTTGAAGGCGCTGACTTAAATATATACAAAAAAACTAGCGAATTTTCTAAAGAGCTTGTTGATGAGATGGATAAGATAAAAGAAAAGTTTGTATTCTTATATACAGGTCATTGGTTGCAAGGAAAGTTAGGACACGATAGAAAAGATACAGGTATGTTGGTTAAGACATTTTTAGAAACATTTAAGAATAAGAAAAATTCACCAGCATTACTTATGAAAACAAGCGGTGCTACATTTTCTATATTAGATAGAAATGAAATACTGAAAAAAATTGATGAAATTAAAAAATCTGTCAAAAGTAAAAATTTACCTAATATCTATGTATTGCATGGTGATTTAGAAGATGATGAGATGAATGAAATGTATAATCATCCAAAGGTAAAAGCGCATGTTACCTTTACACATGGAGAAGGCTTTGGTCGTCCATTGCTAGAGGCTTGCTTTTCAGAAAAACCAATTATCGCTTCTAATTGGAGTGGTCATGTAGATTTTCTTAGTAAAGAGAATTCTATATTATTGCCTGGAAATATGATTGACGTGGATAAATCTGCTATACCTGAACAAATGTTACAAGAGGGTGCTAAATGGTTTTGCGTAAACTATCAGTATGCTGGTCAGATGTTACTAAAAGTATTAAAAGAAACTAGGAAGTTTAATTTAAATGCTAAGAAGCTGGCTATTGTTAATAAACCTAAATTTTCCCTAGCTAATATGACTAAGCAGTTTGAAAAGATTTTAGACAGTCATTTACCTAAGTTTGAAGAGGCGCCGCAGCAAGTAAATTTAAAGTTGCCTAAGTTAAAGAAGGTAGGGAAAGCTATCCCATCCGCAATTAAATTACCAAAACTAAAGAAGGTGTAGTATGGCTGAAAAGAAAACAGATTGTCCTCTATGTAAGGACTTACATAATAATTGCTTTGTAGAGACAACAGAGATTGAAGGATTGCCATTTGATTCTTATATGTGCTTTGGTTGTGGTATGACTACCAATAGTTATTTTGCTATAGATAGTGAAAAGTTAGAAGAGATGACTAAGAATAATTCTCAGCTAATGAATGACTTAAAAATAATCGATATGGAAAGAGGATTGGTCTGGTATCCGTCTGTAGTTAATATGGGAGAGAAGGGTATAATATATCCCGATGGGCTAGTTTCCGATTGGACTTGGAAATATGCTAAGGTGATTGCAGTTCCCGAAAATCAAAGAGAACACTTTGATGGTCACGATAAGAGGTTAGCTATTGAACAAGCTGAAGAGTTTGGTCAGTTTAAATTTATGGATGCTTGTAAAGCTATGGGAATAATACTAGAGTCAGAAGATGCCTAAGTTACCTTACAATTGGAATAAAGTTAGTGCCGGTGATATCATATCATTTGCATATAAGAATAAAAAGGGTAGTAGGCTTCGTAGAACCATACTTGTATTAGAAGCTAAACGCAAGAATCTAATTCATGGGATACAATTAGAAGTATCTAATAAACCCACCAATACAGAAATCAAAAAGATATTAGAGTCAGCTGGAACTACACAAGTAGTCGATGGTGATAAGAAAATATATAGAGTTATATTAGATGGTAATGCAAAACAAACCTATGCAAAAATGAAAACTTTAATAAAAAGGCATGGTATCTATAGAACCTATAGTTATGATAAAGCCAGTAAGAGTTCAGTATTCTTAGAAGATTTAAGATTGCCAATAGGTTTTATAAAAGAGATAAAGAATGAAAATTAGCTATGGTATCACAGTCCATAATGAAGCTGATGAGTTAAATAAGTTATTAGAAATATTAATCCATAAGACAGATACAGAAGATGAAATAGTAATTTGTGTAGATGGTGATGATGATGAGGTCAGATTCGTATTGGATAGCTGGGCTCAGAAATATGCAGATAAAAAACTGATAAAGATATATCAGAGAAAGCTAGATGGTGACTTTTCAGCTCAAAAAAACTCAGTTATAGAAAACTCAACTGGTGATTATATCTTTCACATAGATGCTGATGAATATCCAAATGAGATATTACTTCAACAACTTAAAGAGATTATAGAAATGAATGAGGGTGTTGATTTGATATGGATTCCAAGAGTAAATACTATTGAGGGTATGGAACAAAAGCATATTCAAAAATGGGGATGGCAAGTATCAGAAAAGGGTTGGGTAAACTATCCTGATTACCAAGCAAGAGTATTCAGAAGGGATGAGTCTATAAGGTGGACAAGACCCTTACATGAGTTTATAGATGGATGTAAGACATATGCGCATTTGCCACCACACGAGGAGCTGAGTCTATATCACCCAAAAACAATACAGAAGCAAGAGACGCAGAATATGTTTTATAATAAAAACTTTAGTCAAGAAATGAATCGCAGGAGTGGCTTGTGATATTTTGGAGAATATTAGACAATAAATTATATACAGTCGGAGAGGTCGATAGACTTGGATTTGAAAAGGCAGAAGGGCTATGTGTGCCTGATGATTATTTAGAACAAAAAGAATTTACAGTTATGAGAACTGCTCATGGTGTAGGAGATTGGGGAATAATATCTGCTATGCCGAAGTTAATTAAGAAAAAATATCCAAACAGTAAAGTCTATGTTCCTTCTGTAAAATTACTTGAAAAGTTATTTGGTAATATGAAATCAAATTGGGGAACTTGGGATAATCCTTTTAAAAATGTCAGTTATATTTTTGACAATAATCCATATGTAGATGGATACAAAGATTATATCTTAGGTGAGATTTTTCATGATCACTATAGGATATATGACAAAGATAATAAGGCTATACCATTAACCAAGCAGATGCTAAAGTTCTGGCAATTCAATGAGGATGAAACTGATGACTATGCTCCTCAGCTATATTTTTCTGATGAAGAAAGGCAGATTGGAGATGATATAATAAATCAATTTGCTGGAGACAATGAGTTTGGTGGGTTACTTATAACAAATAGATTTGAGAGTAGTGGTGGTAGATACGATGAAGAGAGTAATAAGATGTTGATGAATGCTATATTAGAAAAGTGTGGAGACTTACCATTTTTTTATTGGACACATAAGAAACCTGATGAATTACCCGTAACCTTCAACAAATGTTTTGATATGAGAAATGTGCCTACTAGAATACAATTATACATAAGAACTAAAGCTAAGCTAAATATTGGTACACATTGCGGGTTCTTAGATTGTGTCGCAAGATACTCAAAAGTTTTTCAAATTCAACGAGTGTTTCCATTAAATCAGAATATTATTAAAGATGAATATTATGTTAATAGAGATAACTATAAGGAGCAATTAGAATATGTTTAAAGAGTTTTTAGATTTAGGTAGGCATCCTATAGCAAACGCTTTTCTTCAAAAAGAGGATGATTTTTCTGACGAATTCTTTTTTGATTTAAAAGTATGTTGGAATGAAGAAACAAAATTAGTATCGATAAAGAATTTTGTAGAGCCTGAAAGGATATTCAATGAAGATTATCCTTACAATACTTCAAATTCATTTCCTATGGTAAAGCATTTCAAAGATACTGCTGAGATGTTAAATAAAAGATTTGAACCAAAGAATGTATTAGAAATAGGATCTAATGATGGTCCTTTTATAAGCAACTTTCCTAAAGAGAGTTCTATATGTGTAGAACCATGTGATAATTTTGCTGTAAAAACTGCCGATATGGGATATACAAGCTATACAGACTTTTGGACAACGGAACTTTCTCAGAAGATAAAGAATGCTGATGGTGAAATGGATTTGATTTACGCTGCTAATTGTATATGTCACATTCACGATTTAGATGATACTTTTAAAGCTATTGCAAATTTGTTATCGGATGATGGTGTATTTGTATTTGAAGATCCGTCATTGCTTAGAATTTTAGAGAGAGGTTCTTACGATCAAATATATGATGAGCATCCACATATATTTTCTGTAACTGCTTTGGATAATATTTTGAAAAGAAATGGGTTGGTTATATTTGATGTAGATAATCTATCAGTTCATGGTGGTTCAAATAGAATTTATGTTAAAAAGCCAAATGTCCCATCTGCTAATACTATAACTGAAAATGTCTTTACAAACCTAAGAAAAGAAGAAGATTTTGGTATCAGTAACTTTGAAACTTATGAAACATTTGCTAAAAGGGTAAACTATTCAAAAGACGAACTTTTAAGATGTTTATCAAATTTAAAGCATAATGGTAAAAAGATAATGTGTATAGGTGCTACTGCTAAATCAACTACAGTATTTAATTATTGTGGAATTACTACTGATTTAATTGATTTAATCACAGACACCACTACAGATAAACAAAATACGTTTGCTCCAGGCTCTCATATTCCAATTCTATCTCCTAAAGATGTTGATTTAAATGATTATGATTACATTTATTTAGGTGCTTGGAATTTTAAAGATGTGATTATGAATAATTCAAAAGACTTTATAAAAAATGGCGGTAAATTTATAACTCATGTTCCTAGAGTGACAATTTACTAATGATATTGGTTAGCGGTAGTGGTAGGTTAGCTAAAGAATTAGAGAAGCTTTCTACAGAATCTTCGATTGTAAGAGTTTTGTCACGTAAAGATATGGATGTCACAAATGAATATGAGGTTTCTGATGTAATAAAAGATTTAATGATGAAGCCTGATTATCCTAAATACTTTATACATACAGCGGCTTTAACTAAACCAATGGAAGTGAATGATAGAAATCCAATAATGAGCTTAGATACTAATATAGTTGGAACTGCTAATGTAGCTAGGATATGTAGTAAGTATGGAATTAAGTTTATATACATATCAACTGATTTTGTCTATGGAGATGCAGATTTGGTGGATGAGGATAGTTCAGTAAAACCATCAAATAATTATGGGTGGTCTAAATTGGGTGGAGAATGTGTTACTCAATTGATCCCAAATTCATTAATTTTAAGGTGTGCTTTATGCGACATACCATTTAGGCATAAAGTAGCTTTTGATGATGTCTATAGAAATTCTATAACTCATAAAGATGTTGCTGATATAATTTTAAAAGTTAAGGATGAGGTTGGACTTATAAATGTTGGTGGTGAATATAAAAGCGTATACGACTTTGTATCAGAACACCAAGCCATAGAAAAGAAAAGTGGCTCACATATAGCGCCTACTTTGTTGCTAAACACAAATAAACTAAAGAGCATAATAAATGAATAAGAAAGTAATATACACATCTGTATTTGGCTGCTCAGAAGAAGATAATTATCATTTGCACAGTCCAGAAGTATCTTTAGAAGGATGGGATTTTATATGCTTTACAGATGATACTAATTTTAAATCTGATATTTGGGAAGTTAGATTAGTGAAACCACTTTATGACGATGGCGCTAGAAATGCTAAAAGGTATAAGTTAAAACCTCATGTATATTTAAGAGACTATGATATTAGTATTTGGCATGATATAGAAGTTAAGATTACAAAGGATGTTGATAGTTTAGTGGATGAAATGCTTAAAGATAATAATCTAGCAATACTAAATCACGAACTATGTGGGAGAACTGTATCAGGAAATCTAAATGTAAGAAAGTGTGTATATGAAGAGGCTGAATTTATACAATGGCTAGGTGATAATAATCCTAAGAAGAAGTATAAAGACAATATGGATATAATTCATTCGCAAGTGGACAAATATAAAAAAGAAGGTTATCCTAAAAACAATGGTCTTGCAAGAACTACTGTTATACTCATGAGACATAACGAAGATGATGTAAAACGCCAGATGAATGCCTGGTGGGAAGAAATGAAATATGGGAGCAGAAGAGATCAAATAAGTTTCAATTACAGTGCATGGAAGAATGACTTTAAGTTTAATTACATGCAAGAAGATATAGATGATAACCCATACTTTTTATATATGAAGAAATGGCGACAGATTAAACGAAAAGAGAAACGAAATAATTATATAGAATACCAACCAATAAGTTTACACTATTTTTTAAATATGGAGTTTGCTGGTGGTAGTGGTGGTAAAGAAATCATCACCAAAGATTTATCTCTTCGGACTGTAAAGGATGTTTTAGAATACTATTCAAACTCAAAAAATTTAAATATAGAAAGAGCTAATTTAAATTCTGATAACTGGCAGTATTTTAATTGTATGGTGGCTGAATTCAGAAAGGGTGTAGGCGATCACCATAAATTGGGTTGGGATAGGATGACAGAAGAATATTATTCAAATTTAGAACTAATGTCCGATGAAGAATTAGAATTATTTTTAAAAAGTAATCCTGTAGAATTTGAAAATGGATTTATAAAACATAGTTACCATCGAGCTTGTGCTATGATTGGTAGATTAATTAGCGGTAAAGAATATATTCCTTTTTATATGAAAAAATCTCAGATATATGATGAGGCTAGAAAAAGTGATGGTGCGCATAGAGTAAAGCCATTAATACAAAATCTGAAAGGGCTATCAGAAATATCAATACCATCTGGTGAATATACAATATGTCAATCGGGTATATTAGCTCTAATGGGAATTAGACAAAATGATGACATCGACGTGATAATATCTTCAGAGGCTAGAGCTCAATTATTTAATGACAATACTAATTTTATCAGAGAACGTGGGGTTGAAATATTTGAACCAAACCGAGGAAAGTTTAAATACTTTGATGCACAAGGTGATGATGACTTAATTGAAAACTATAGCTTTAACGTAGATGGCTATAACTTTTTAGAACCTAGATTCTACTTCAGTAGAAAGAATAAAGATACTGCTAGAGACAAATCAGATTGGCAGGGAATACAACACTTCTTTGAGCTAGGTGGTCATAAGGGTTATCCTTTTAATCAATTGTCAGATGAACAATGGGGACTTGATTACATAGACCAATGGGGAGTAGAACTTCCGTGAAGAACATAGTTTTCATTCCAAATATAGATTTAGGTAATGGTAGAAGCAATAATTATTCTTATTGCATTAATAGTTGGAAGCATTGGTGTGATAAAAATAATTGTGAACTTCTATTATTAGAAGATTTACTTCTACCTGTAGAGCAAATGAGAATAACTTGGCAGCGTTATTATGTGTTTGATGTTTTAGATAATAATGATATAGACTATGAGCAAGTTCTTGTAGTTGATGCTGATACAATTGTACATCCTGATTGTCCTAATTTCTTTAATGAAACGGAAGGTAAGTATGCCGGCGTGATGAACGATGGAGATTACGAGTGGGTGAATAAAAGTATATCCCAATATGGTATTAAATTTTTTAATAGAGATACATTTCCTGTTTGGAGATATGTAAATGGTGGATTTCAAATATTTAATAAAAGTCACAAAGATTATCTAAAAGGATTGTTAGAATGGTATAACAAAAATATTACAGAATTAAATAAGGTATTTGGAAAATGGAATTCTACAGACCAAACTTGTATAAATTTTTATAGAGAAGAACAAAAATTAGATATGACTATTTTGCCCGCGTGCTACAATTTACAGGATTTATATAGAAAAAACCTACTTTATTGTCATCCACAACAATGGTGGAGCGATGAATTACATTTCTTAAAAAATGGATGGGTTTATCATTTCAATGCGATACCACCTAATCCAATGAATAGAGATGCTAACTATTGGATAGAAAGAACTTATAAGGAATTGTATAATGTGTAGTATATTGTGTACTAATAAAGATATAAAAGATTATGATGATGTAAACTATTACTTACAATTTAGAGGACCAGATGAAACTTCTATAGTAAAAGATGAAGTCAATAACTTTACATTTCTACATAACTTACTCAGTATGACTGGAGAGATTACAATACAGCCATTTCAGGACGATGGTATTCTTTGTTTATACAACGGAGAAATATATAACTATAAAGATTTTGGTGACTATGAAAGCGATGGATATTGTTTAATAGATTTATATAAGCAGTATGGTGCTGATTTTGTAAAAAAATTAGATGGCGAGTTTGCTATTTTGCTATTAGATTTTAATAAAGATTTAATAGTAATGGCTACAGATCCATTCAAAACAAAGCCAATGTTTTATTCAAATGCTAATGGCCATTTCGGATGCTCCACATACAGAACTGCTCTTGATAAAGTAGGTCACAATGATGTAAAGAAAGCTAAACCAAATACAGCTATGATATTTAGGATATCAGACTCTGAGCTGATAGATGAATTTACTGTATTTGATTTTGATTTGAATCAGCACAAAGATAACTTTGATGATTGGAATACTGCATTCGAAAGGTCTATTTTTAAAAGGACAAATGATACTACTCAGAATATTTTTATAGGACTTAGTTCAGGATATGATAGCGGTGCTATTTGTTGTGAGTTACTAAAACAAAGCATACCATTCAAAGCTTACAGTGTTATGACTCCTATTATTGTGCATGAGAATACACACATAGTAGAAGAAAGGCAAAAGCTAATATCTAAAAGTGATATATCGTCTTTTCATAATTTTATGAAAGATCAAGACATTAGAGTTCAACATAGAGATTTTTTAGAGAGCGGCACCGAAGAGTTTCACTACACCATAAAATCAGATACAAGTAATTATAACGAATATGATAGAAGATTGATTGATGATAAGGCTGCTTCTTGGATGTCTTGGGTGTGTTATACTGCTAAAAAAGAAGATAAAAAGCTTTATCTAACAGGAATGGGAGCGGATGAGATATTTTCTGATTATGGCTTTGGTGGAATAAAAAAAACACAGCATAGTAATTTTGGTGGTCTCTTTCCAAATGATTTATCAGAAGTATTTCCGTGGGCTAGTTTTTATTATAGTTCAATGGAATCGTATTTGGCAAAAGAAGAGTATGTTGCAGGGTTACATGGCTTAGAAGCTAGATATCCATTTCTTGACAGAGAAGTAGTGCAAGAGTTTCTTTGGTTAACGCCCGAACTAAAAAATAGCCAGTATAAATCAGTATTAGATAACTACTTTGTTGAGAATAGCTTTCCATTTTCAAGAGGAGAAAAGAAGGGATTTTAAATGATAAAAAGCGAACATAAAAATATCCACAGTTCAGTTATAATAGGAGAAAATACCACCATAGATTGTGAGAAAGTTACTATCGGTAAATACTCTAGAATAGGAAACAATGTTAAGATAAAGTGTAAAGAATTAATAATAGGTGACCATTTATATATGGCTGATGGAGTTGAGATAGGTAGAGGTGGATGTAATGGTCCTAACTCAATTGTAAAGATTGGTAATGGTGTAGGTATATTTGAAAATGTAGTAATCAACCCATCAGAAGAAGTAGAGATAGGAGATAATTGTGGTATAGGTGCTGATGTAATGATTTGGACGCATGGTGCTTGGTTAGATATAACAAAAGGATTTCCATCTGATTTCGGACCTGTTAAGATTGGCAATGATGTTTGGTTGCCTGCTAGGAGTATTGTATTGCCTAATGTTGTTATTGGCGATAATGTGGTGATAGGAACTAATTCATTAGTCAATAAAAGTTTACCTAATGGATGTTTGGCTGCTGGTATACCTTGTAAGGTTATTAGAGAGAATATGTATCCTAAAGAGTTAAGCGAAGAAGAACTTAAAACTATGATGCGGGGAATTATAGATGATTGGTATAAATTGCATACGAGTAAAAATATTAAAGATGTAAAAACTAAATATGAAAATAGAAAAATATTTTTGATTCAAGGAAACTTTGAAACTATTTATAATATAGACAGGCACACAATTAAAGGTTATACAAATAATGTCTCAGAAGATCTAAGAGATTACTTAAGAAGAAGGGGAATAAAGATCTATGCTGATAGATTTTTTAAGTCAATATGAAATTTTTAAATTTAAATAAAGTTCTTTGTTTATCGGCACATCCTGATGATACCGAATATGGTATGCTAGGTTCTATGTCGGTACACAATAAAACTCAATTTGATGTTCTTGTTTTATCAAATGGAGGCGATTTTGATAAAACCACTGGCTCGGATAGAACAAAAGAGTGTATACACATTTGGAATCGGCTTGATAATGTCGATGGTAAATTTTCAGAACATTCCCACGTAAAAACTGAATCGGAGGACTTTTGGGTAAATCACATTGAAACTAAATACGACATTAGTTCATATGATGCAATTTGCACATTACCAAAGTACGATTCGCATTTTGAACATAGAATGGTTAATAATATATCTTATGCTTTGTTAAGAGGAGTCCATACTGGTCTTATAACATATAGAACGCCCTCATCATTAGAAGAATGGATTCCAAATTACTATGTTAGTATTGATTCTGTAATGGTAAATAAAATAGAATTATTAAGAGAAGGTTTTGTCTCGCAAAACGACAAATTATATTTTCAAAAACAAAGTATAAGAGATTTTCATACCAATTATTTGTGTTCAAAGGTTGGTGTTGGTTATGTAGAACAATTTAGAATAGAGAGGCTTTTTGGATGAATATAGGATTAGTTATTGTTGATGCGTACTCTGACAGATGCGAGGATCTTGATTTAAATCAAAATCCTCATTTTAAATTTCCTAAATGGACGAATAAGATTAAAGAAAATGTAAAACATTTTAGTGGATATTTAACTTATGTGTGTGATTATGAAAGATCACAAGGAACATCTATTATACATTCATTTGGAGACAATAAAAAAGAACTTTATGATATCGGGCGAGAGAATGTCGCTAGACTTTCTCAATTAAGGATAGGTGAGGGAGATATAATCGCATCCTCAGAAAATCTTGCTGAAGTAATTATAAGGGAAAAATTGAATATGGTTTTTTACGGTGGGTTTCATTTTGGAAAGTGTATTCACTCGCATAGTAACCGAACATATCAGAACCTAAGAAGAAAGGGAAGGGGCGATATAGATAATTTAAATTTGGTATTAAATTTGTCTATGACTACTTTCGATCATTCTTGGAAGCACCACATTAATGCAAAAAGAGGGTGGGATATAAATTTAAGTAATGAAAATGTAAGAAATGAAATCGAAGCTTCTAACTATGTTGGTAAAGAACTTCTACCCACTCACGCTCAGAAGCAATTGTTCGTTAATGAAATTCTTACCGAAGTTAATTACAATCATCATATGTGGTCTGTGAATGGATTCGAAGAAATAAATGTAAAGGGAAGATAATAGTAGTGGTAAAAAATAAAAAGGGATTAATTATTGTTGATGCGTGGTATACGGGCGAATGGTTTATCAATCAACCTCAAGAATATACTGGTGATTTTGTTATTCCGCCAATCTTTGGAAAAACAATACCGAAATGGTCGGCTGAAGTCAAAGACAATGTAAGGCACTTTAGTGAATATTTAGATTATGTCTGTGACTATGAAAGAAGCCAAGGAACAACTATTATACATATGCTTGGTTTAAGCACTCCTGCTTTGATATTAAAGCATGCTGGCGATAAAACACCGTCTCAAATGAAAATTAAAAAGGGAGACATAGTTACAAACGCATTTTCTTTTAAGACATCATATCTAAATAAAAAATTAGATATTAAGTATTTTGCAGGCTTTCATTTTGGAAAATGTATTCAGATGCACATAGCGAGAACTTCAAATAGTATGTCTAATCCAAATATAGCTTTAAATTTATGTATGATTTTACCACCAATTCCCGCCGCAGTCACCTACAAAAATTCTTGGAAAGAGGAGATGGATAAAAAAGATCATGATTTTTTCATGTGGTCTCCGTGGGGATTTGAAATGATATTGGAGAAGTCTTAGATGAATATAGCATTCTTTTCAGAAGCTGGCTATGAGGGTAAGGTGCCAAGAAACTATGATAATATGAGAACTGATGTGGCTTGGGTATGTGCATTGGACGCTACACACCATCCAATATATAAAATAGAAACATTGCCTGATAATCTATATGATGTAGGTGTGATGATAATACCTAAAAAAAGGGATATGCTGTTAGGGTATCCACTATTAGAACAATATCGTAGGGTATGTAAGAAAGTAACCATAATGCAAGAGAGTTATTATAACTATTGGCATGATAGTCCTATTGCTGAGCAGATTTGGTATTTTAATTTTATTGCTGAGATGGACTTAATATTCTGTCACAATGACATAGACTTAAAATATTATCGTGGCTTAACAAATAAAAGAACTGAGCTATTGCCGACTGTTATGATTACCGATGGGATTGTTAGAAGAACAGATAAGTTAGTAGATAGTTACAATGATATAGGTTCTACCTTCGCTCATAGCCAAAGTGATGTGATTATTGGCGGCAATTGGGTAAAAGATTACGGCGGATTCGATTCTTACCAAGTCGCCTTAGAAATATCAGATGACATAACAGCAGTTACTACTGGAAGAATGAAGCCAGAGGAAAAGGAAATGTTAAAGCATATTCCGTGGGTTATGTGGAGAGAGTGGATAGATATATTATCTTCGTACAAAGTGGGGGTTCAGTTAGGAACTGCAGCCGCTGGAACATTTAACCTTAATTGTAGTTTTCACGGAATACCTTGTGTCGCTTATTCAAACTCAAATACACAAAAAATACTACATCCATTAACTACAGTTGAAGTTGGTGATGTAGCTGCAGCTAAAGACATAGCTAGAAAGTTGAGAAGTGAAACGTTTTATGGTATGTGTGTGGAAACAACACAAAAAAGATTTGAACAATATTATTCAGAAGAAAAGTTTTTTTCACATATTGAAAGAATTATTACATCTTTAGGATAATAGTATATATTTATATACATATATATAGGAAAGTTATGATTAATAAACCAAAAACAATATTTTGTGATTTAGATGGTACATTGGTAAAACATTCAAATCCAATAGATGTTCAAAATCCAAATTTAGAGTTAGAAGTATTACCAGGTACACATAAAAGATTGATAGAATGGGATACTAAAGGTTATTATATAGTAATTACTACAGGTAGAAAGGAAAGTGCAAGGCAATCTACAATTAAACAGCTGAGTAGAGCTGGAATAATATATGATCAGTTGATAATGGGATTCGGTGGAGGAGATAGAATACTCATCAACGACAGAAAAAGAGATAGTGAACGAGATACTGCACGTGCAATTAACCTTACAAGAAATAAAGGAGTAAAAGATGTCGAATTATAAAGAAGAAAGACCGTGGGGAACTTTTGAGAATTTACTTGATGCTGAGTATTGTAAAGTAAAAGAGATTGTAATTAAAAAAGGTGGTAGACCAAGCTATCAGTATCATCATAAGAGAAGTGAACTTTGGGTTGTGGTTCAAGGTGAGGCTGTGGCTACATTGGATGATGTGGAAACTACATATAAAGTAGGTGAGGTTGTTAATGTACCAGTTGGAACAAAACATAGAGTTGAGAATAGAAGTGATGAAGATTTAAAGTTCATAGAAGTTCAGGTTGGAACTTACTTTGGTGAAGATGATATTGTTCGTTTAGAAGATGATTATGGACGAGAAGGAACGAATGTATAATAATTACAAAGTATTTATTCCTTGTGCTGGCATTGGTTCAAGACTTGGAAGTTTAGTTGAGAATATAAACAAAGGTTTAGTTTCAGTAGATAATAAACCTGTTTTATCACATATAATTGAAAAATTTGATGATGATATAGAAATTGTTATGGCTTTAGGATACAAAGGGGATTATGTAAAACAATTCTTAGAAATAGCTTATC
>Ga0209279_10001034_pt1 | contig 15633 bp, 13 predicted proteins | sample CoawatmetaG00DNA_3_FD_187508 | JGI IMG/M metagenome (GOLD analysis project Ga0209279, IMG submission 187508) | Marine microbial communities from the West Antarctic Peninsula - Coastal water metaG006-DNA (SPAdes) (version 2) | ecosystem: Environmental > Aquatic > Marine > Coastal ... | reverse complement strand
ACTAATGCTGCAGGCCTAGTTAGAATATCAGGTTCGACAGCAGGAGCAACTTTATTTACAGTTGCAACAGGATCAGGAGGCACTACTACAGCAACGACACCAAACTTTGCTCAGATTGTAAATGGTGAAGGAGGTACTAATTCAACTACATCAGCTAATTGCTTTACTTTAACAAGTATTAATGATGGAGCTATTTTGAATAGTAATGGTCCAACTGGTACAAATGGAATATTTGCATCAGGATCAAAAGATAATTTCAAATTTGAAGTTACTTCAAGAAATACTACAAAAGGTACATTTAACTTATTAATTAGAAGAGGTGATGATACTGATAAAAGAAAATCAATTATAGAACAATATAATAATTTAACATTAGATCCTAATTCAAATAATTATATTTCAAAGGTAATTGGTGACCAGAACGTAACGTTAAGAGATTCAGGTGGTACAGATCCATTCTTACAAATGTCTGGTTCATTTATTAATAAATCTAGATATGTAAGAGTTACTGCTCATGTATCAACTTATAATTATTTAGATGCAAATGGAAATATTAGAGATGCAAATCTATCAGGAAGTTTACCTCAAATAAGTTCAGGTTCATTCCAAGGTGGTTCAGATGGAACAGTTAAACATCCAAGAAAATTCTATGATGAAATTAGTAATACTAATATGCAAGGATTTAATTTAGGTGTAGCAGCTGAAGGATTAACTTCATATGAAGATGCAATTAATATATTATCTAATCAAGATGAATATGATATTAATTTATTAATGTTACCTGGATTAGTTGATAACCAATCAAATGCAGCCGCAGTAATTACTAAGGCAATTGATATGTGTGAAGATAGAGGAGATTGCTTCTCAATTATAGATCCTGTTGCATATGGATCATCATTAACGCAAGCAACATCGCAAGCAGAAGGTAGAGATTCTAATTATGCTGCAATGTATTGGCCATGGGTACAAGTACCTGATAATGATTTAGGTAAAAATGTATGGGTTCCACCATCTGTAGTAATGCCAGGAGTATATGCATTTAACGACAGAGTAGCAGCTGAATGGTTTGCACCTGCAGGTTTGAATAGAGGTGGAATTGATATGGCGGTGATGGCAGAAAGAAAATTAACTCATACTAATAGAGATACATTATACTTATCAAATGTTAATCCAATTGCAACTTTTCCTAATACAGGAATATGTGCTTGGGGACAAAAAACATTACAGAAAAAGGCTAGTGCATTAGATAGAGTAAATGTTCGAAGATTGCTTATTGCAGCTAAGAAATTTATTGCTTCTGCAACTAAGTTTTTAGTATTTGAACAAAATACTGCAGCAACTAGATTAAGATTTTTAAATATAGTTAACCCATATTTAGAATCAGTACAACAAAGACAAGGTCTTTACGCCTTTAAGGTAGTAATGGACGAAACTAATAATACACCAGATGTAATAGATAGAAACCAAATGGTAGGTCAGTTATTCTTACAACCAACTAAGACGGCTGAATTTATCATAATTGATTTCAATATATTACCAACTGGTGCAGCATTTCCGGAATAGAAGATAGGACTTTTACAAGAAATGTATATTTATATTAAATAGATAGGAGATAAGAAATGGCTGAATTGCTAGACCCAACCGAAGTGATGTTTACCGCATTTGAACCAAAAGTAGCTAATAGGTTTATAATGTATGTTGAAGGAATTCCTTCATACTTAATAAAAGCTGCATCAAGACCTTCTTTAGATCAAGGTGAAATGATTTTAGATCATATTAACGTTGAACGAAAGTTAAAAGGAAAAACTAGATGGCAGGATGTAACAATTACATTATATGACCCAGTAGTACCATCAGGAGCTCAGGCTGTTATGGAATGGGTAAGATTACACCATGAATCTGTAACAGGACGAGATGGATATAGTGACTTTTATAAGAAAGATTTAGTATTTAATACTTTAGGACCAGTAGGTGATAAAGTTGAAGAATGGACTCTTAAAGGAGCTTTCATATCAGCAGCAACGTTTGGTGATATGGATTGGGCAACTGAAGATCCAGTTAACATTGAATTGACTATCAAATATGATTATGCAATCCTTCAATTCTAAATCAAATTAGTAAAACTTAAGAAATCCTACCTATACGGTGGGATTTTTTTTGTTCTTACATATTTATATTAAAGTGTTATAAATTAAAAAGGGAAATGTTATGCCAAAGGTAAACAATGAGTATCCAGGAACTAAACCACCTACCGACGACGAAATCAAAAAAAGAGCTATTGATAATTACAATGCTCCAACTGTAGCAGGTAATACTGCAAGTAAAGCAAAGAGTAAATTTCCAACCGAAATTATAGATTTGCCATCAAAAGGATTATTATATCCAGAAGACAATCCATTATCTCAAGGACAAATTGAAATGAAGTATATGACTGCTAAAGAAGAAGATATTTTAACTTCTCAGACATATATTAAAAAGGGGATTGTTTTAGATAAATTATTTAGAGCTTTAATTATAGGTAATGGTGATGGTGTAAAAATAAATTACAATGATCTTATAATGGGTGATAAGAATGCTATTATGATTGCTGCAAGAGTATTAGGATATGGTAAAGATTATGAAGCAACAATTAATACACCATCAGGTGGAAAATATACTGAAACTATCGATTTAACTACATTTATGGATAAAGAATTTGATGAGGACTTGATAACGCCAAATCAAAATGAATTTGAATTTGAATTGCCTACATCTAAAAGAATTGTAAAGTTCAAGATTCTTAATAATAGAGATCAGCAAAACATAGATGCAGAGTTAAAAGGTCTTAAAAAGATAAATAAAGGTGGCTTAGATTCATCTTTATCAACAAGGTTAATGCATGCAATTACTGCAGTAGATGGTGATGATTCTAGTTCAGCAGTTAGAAATTTTGTAAATACAGAGTTCCTTGCAAGAGATTCAAGAGCATTTAGAGAACATTTAGCAAAAGTTCAACCAGATGTTAATATGAAGATATCATGTTGGGATGACGAAACAGATGAACCATTTGAGGTAGACTTACCCATTAATGTCAACTTTTTTTGGCCTGGGGTCTAACTATAGACCCATTTTGCATGGTGAGATATTTGATCTCATATATTATGGTAAAGGTGGATTTACTTTCTCAGATGTGTACGATTTTCCTGTATGGTTGCGTAGATTTTATATCAAGTCAATTGAAAAGGCGTTAAAGGCCGAAGCTGAAGCAAACAAAAAATCTAATAAGGCACAATCCAAAGGAATATCAAGACCTAACATCGGAAAACGATAGGATATTTACGCTTACTACATATTTATATAAAAGATAGTAAAGGGATATTATGTCAAAAAAATCAAACAAATTAGAGCAGGACCAGGAGAATCAGATTAATAATCTTAGCGAAGGTTTTATGTCTAGGCTTATGCGTAAAATTTTAACTAAACGATTTGCAAAAGCTGTTAAAATAGCATATAAAGACCCAACAGTTAGAGCTGCATATGATGACTGGCATAAATCAACAGATGATTTAATATCTACATTAAAAGGCACTTCTAAAATACAAAGACATATTCGATCAGATAAATTCAAAAAGGCAATAAAGGATCCAGGTAAAAAGCGAGCAGCGGCAGTAAACAAAGCTTTGCGGGATATGGGCTTTGATTTATAATATGAGATTATGCTATGTCTAAAATTGATCCTAAAAAACAAAAAGAACTTAATGCATTAAAAGCTGAAGAGCTAAAGCTCAACAAGCAATTATCCAAATCATTGGATACTGGTACATTAGCTGAAGTAGTAAAACTACAGGATAATCTAAATCGTTCAGTTGCAAAACAAAATAAATTATTAGGAATGTCTAATAAATCGGCCGGAGAATTACTTGATTCTTATGGTGAATCAGTAGGCGCGCTAAAAGATGTAGGATCTCAATTACAAGTATTAGCTAAAGGTGATAAAGATAGAATCAAAAGTGCCCAAGGTGTAAACTTTGAATCAAGAGTTTACAATACATTATCTAAAGATGCTGTTAAAAATAATGAGAAGATTGCAAGACATAGCGGTGCAACTCATGAATATGGAAAAGGTATTGTATCAAGAGCAGTAGCTGCAAGTAAAGTATATGATGCATCTGAATCAGCTGTATCTGCAATTGCATCTATTAGAGAACAGCAATTAGCAAATGAAGCAAATTTAGGACAAGAGTTATTACAAAATGTAGATGCTTCTGAATCTGCAAATGCTGCAAGGAAAGCGGCATTACAATTACAAGCTAATATGCAGAAAATGACCAATACAGAAGTTGGATTGGCTTTACGAAGAGTAGGTTATCTAAAAGCATCTGCAGATGAGCAAGAAAGGATGGCAGCCGCAACAAATGCCAATATTGGTCATTCAGAAGCTTTATCCGCAACTTTGACAGCTCCATTTGAAAGTTTAAAAGGAACAATTGAATCAATGCCAGGAGGTGGATTACTTAGCAAGGCATTTGGATTAGATCAGTTCGGGGCAGCAATGGGCGGTGCAGTTACTAAATCTATACAAGTTGCATTAGTTGATGGACCAGCTGCAGGAATTAAGAACTTCCAAGGATTGATCAAATCTCAAAAATTGTTTAATCTTACAGCAATGATGAATCCATATGTATTAATTGTAGCAGTAGTAATAGGATTAGTTGCATTGTTAGCTTCAATAACAAAAGAAGCAAAGAACCATGCTAAAGAAACAGGATTATCAGTAGCTCAAGCAAAAAAACAAGTAGTAGCTGCGAAAGAATTACAAGGAGCATTAAAAAATAATCTAGCTACTACCCAAGATATAGTAGATGTACAGAAATCATTAGTTGCTGAATTTGGTAGAGCTGATATGGTATCTGATAAGACGGTTGGTAAATTGGCAGATATGGGAGCAACATTAGGTTATGGAGCTGATAATGCTGCAGCAGTAGCAAGTACATTAATGACGGTAGGTGGTGCATCTGAAGAAATGGCAGCTAATATGCAAGTAGTTGCATTTAATATGGCCGAAGCAGCAGGAGTTGCACCTGGTAAGGTTATGAAAGATATGGCCAAGAATGGTAAATTATTAGCCAAATCTATGTCTGGTAATGCAAAAGGAATGATGAAGGTAGCAGTAGCTGCAGCACAAATGGGTACTGATATTGAAGGTATTGTAAAAATGACTGATGGATTATTAGATATAGAAAGTTCATTAACAGCTCAGATGGAGTATCAAGCAATATCAGGAAGATCAATTAATCTAGATAAAGCTAGACAATTGACAGCAACTGGTGATACATTAGGCGCAGCAAAAGAAATGGAAAGGGTGATGGGTAAGATGAATATCTTAGATATAAAGTCACCAATTGAAAAGGAAAAAGCAGCAAAGGCCTTAAATATGAGTGTATCTGAAATGTTACATATGGCTAATATGCAAGAAAAGTCAAAAAACATGACTGAGGAACAAAAGAACTTAGTTAATAAATATGGTGATGCATTAGGAGATGTTACTAATGCATCAGCTGATGAAATGTTATCTAGGGCAGCTGCAGCTCAACAAACTGAGAAGATGGGTGTTAATATGGAGAAATTAAAAAATATGATGATTACCTCCTTAATGCCTGTAGTAGATGCGCTTGCATCTGTATTTGAAGCTATATCACCACTACTTGGATTTGTAATGATGCAGTTTAAATTAATAGCCGGAGTACTTAAAGTAGCGGCTGCAATTGTAGGTGCAGTACTAAAATCAATAATATGGTTAGGTAAACTTATTGTAGATATTATATTATATCCATTTAAACAAGTATATAAGGTACTTAAATTAATTTATGATAATGGTATTGGTCCATTAATGAAAGGATTAAAATCGATGTATACTAGCATTGTTCAACCAATCAAAGATGTATTTACAGAAATATTTGAAGTTATTGGAGGTATATTTGGAGCATCAGAAGATACAGGTGAGTCAATGGGTATAATGTCAAAAATTGGTGATGGAATTGCAACAGTATTTGGATTCATTGGTGATGTGTTAGGAGTCATTGGAAAAGTTATTGGTTTTATTATCAAGGCCTATTTGTTTCCATTGAAACTTCTATTTGATGGTATTGCTTTTGTTATTGGAGGAATAGGAAAAGTATTAAAATTTGTTGGAAAGATAATAGTATCTGCATTAATGGTACCATTTAATGCAATTAAAGGCGTAATAGATTATATTTATGATGGAATCGTCTCAATGGGATCAGTATTCTCAAGTATATTTACAGGAATAATTGATATAATTAAATCTCCATTTAATATGTTAATTGCAGGAGCAAATGCAATCATTGGTGGATTAAATGGTATATCAATAACAGTACCAAGTTGGGTTCCATTTATTGGTGGAAAAGAATTAGGATTTGCAATACCTGAAATTCCATCATTTGATACAGGTGGAACTGTTGAGGAAACAGGAATGGCTACTGTACATAAAGGAGAAACAATAACTCCTGCATCAAAAGAAGCCGGCTCAGAAGGAGGATTGTTAAGTGGGTTAGCTTCAGCAGTATCAAATCCATTAGGAGCAATATCAGGCCTCTTTGGTGGAGGTGGTGGTGGTGGCGGTGGAGATAATGCAGCTCTAACAAAAGCTATACAAGATTTAAATTCAATACTATCATCAGGTATTAATGCTACGGTAAGTGCAGATCAAGCCGCAGATGCAGTTAATACTGCTAATTCATATAAAAGTTCATAACTATGGCATTAAAAGATTTAAAATCAGATTTAAGTTGGTATGGTAAAAACCCAGGCCCATATAAACCTAATACCAATGTTAGAGATACTAAATTTACAAATAATGCTGGAGTTCCGGGAGCAACTGTAACTGGATATGCAGATCGTGGAAAATCATCTGTAGGATTTAGACAAGTATTTGCTGGAAACTCTTTTAATATAGATTCATTAGATAGTACTACAGGCCTTTCAACTAGAACTACTCAATTAGGAAATGGATCACCATTCCTTAAAGATACAGGATGGCATTCAGCCGAAAAATATAGTGATTCAGTAAAACGATTAGATTGGAGTGATAATAATGCAATATTAAAATCAGGAATAGCATTTAGATATACTGCTAATTCTCCAATTGATGACCAATATAATAAATTCAAAGTACGAGATGAATCATGGAATCCAGTTGGATATGCAAAAGAACCTTTTATATTAAGAGGTATACAGCGTGATGGAAAAACTAAAAATCAAAGATATGGATTTAATTTTGATGATGGATTAGTTAGAGGTGGGGTATTAACAGCAGCTGCTAGAATAGCATTAGATGCAGTCCGGTTAGGTAAATGGTTGATTAAGCCAAAAGGTATAATGTGGATGACAAAGCAGTTGGGAATGCAAATGACCAATCCAAATACAGAATCTGCATTAGGAACAGTTGCCGCACCATTTGCAAATACAAAAAAGATATTTACGCCAATTAATTTGTTAGCCAATGTAGTAGGAGCTCCATTAGGATTAAGGTTCCAAAGACATGGTATACTACCTTTACCAACTACTAGTAGATATGAAGATATAACAGGTACACTACGTCCAACAACAGCGGCTAAGAAGGAAAATAATAGGTTAAATAAACTTTTACAAGAATTACAACCAAATACAGTAGGAGGAGCACTTCCGGCAGTAAAGGGTGTATTATCTGTACTACAAAAACTTGCAAATAAATTAGGCTTTGCAGGGCAAGGAATAAAGACATTATCAGGAGCAACAGGACCTGGATCAGTATATGGACTTGGATCAACTCAGATTAGAAGAGCAGTTGATACATCTTTCCGTGCACAAATGTACGGAAGAGATAAAGGATTAGATGGATTAGGGTTAGGTACAAAAAATGATTTTTGGTTTCATGATAAAGAAACTCCTTATTTTGCAAATCCATTAACTGTACAAACAGAAGATGAGGTAAGGTCTTCTGCAAAGGATAGTTTAAAACAAAAATATTTCGCAAAAGGAATACAAGCCATATCTCCATATTTTGGCGCACCTTCATCCGGAGGACCTGTATGGACTACATTACAATTTGTAACACCATTTATTATATCATCTATAGATCAAGAAAAAGAAATTAGTAATAATTTTACTGGAGATCCATTTAATATAAGAGGTGCATATGATTTGGCACAGTTTGCATTAACAGGTTTAAGTAGCCAGATATCAATATCATCAATTACAAGACAAGCTATTATAGCAAGAACTCTTAGTAATGAAAAAGCATATTATCAATCATCTGTAAAAATATCCACTGCAACAGAAGATACCATACCAGGAGATAATGGATTAAAGAAGAAATGGGATACTGCAATATTAGAAGGATTTGGATTAACAGGTCTTGAATCACAAGTTGATGGCCATGGAGGATCGATACCAGGTTATGGTCCTAAAGATGTAGTTGAAGGAAGATTAAATACAACCGAAAATCCATACTTTGCTGATACAGGAGTATTTAGAACATCTATAAAAAAATCACATCAAGGATCTACTCCAGATGAAAAGGAAGATGAATTACGAAAAGATGCAACGCGTGGTAAAAATTTAAAATCAGCAGTTAATTATTGGGCTAAAGGATCTGAAGAAGCAAATATAGGAGCTGGTCATAGGCCACCTAATGTTCCAGAACGAGCTAATACAGAAAACCAGACACCGGCCGGAAATAATGTAAAGCCAGTACAACATTATGCTGCAATGGCATATGGAAATTTACAAGTAGCTGCTACTAACCGGGCTGAAGGTAAAACTAGTTTTGTAGATTTCCGTGAACCAATATTACAAAATGAGCCTGGTTCAAAAAACTTTATAGGACAGGTAACAGATGAAAAGGGTGCACCATCTACATATGATAGAGAAAATAGGCAAGCAAAGTATAATGAGGTTTCACCGGGAACGCCAGGACGAGATAGATCTAATAGATTACAGAACAATGTACCTGATCCAATTAATGCAACTCCATGGAACCAAGATAAATCTAACCCAGATCCAAAGCTAAAAGATTTCATTAACTTTAAATTTTATCCAATTGGAATGGGTAAAACTTTAAAATCAGCAAAGGATCCAATAATATTTAGAGCATTTATAGATTCAATATCAGATTCTATATCTCCTAGTTGGGGAGAAAATAATGACCAAGGTAGAGCAGATGCAAAAATTATGTTAGAGAGTTGGGCTCGTACAATTGATATATCATTTAAAGTAGCAGCTTTCTCTGGCGCAGAATTACAATCTTTATATAATAAAATGGAAGCATTAGCATTATGTGCATATCCTGATTATACAGGTACTGCAGGATTTACAGGTAGATACCTAAAAATTCATATAGGTGATTTATATAAAAATGAGCCTGTTTATATTACAAGTATTGCATTTGATTGGGATAATGAAACACCATGGGAACTAGATGAAGGATTGCAGGTACCATATTATACATCTGTTACTTTAGGGTTAGGATGGATAGGAAGTATGAGACCAGATGCAACTAAAACAAAGGTATTTAGTATTAAATCACCTAGTGTAGGAAGTAAATATAGAACAGCTGAAAAAGGATTAACTACTCCAAATACATATAATATAGTTAGATAGGAATACAATGAATAGATACCAATCAACAAATCAAATAACAGGAAGTAATTCATTTATTAAAAGATATGAAACTACTACATATCCACAATTCACTAGAAAGGAAAATGATATATATATCATAACTAGAAAATTAGAACGATTAGATTTATTAGCAGAACGATATTATGATGACTCAAGGTATTGGTGGGTTATAGCTCGTGCAAATAATTTAGGTAAGGGTACATTAACAATTAAGGCAGGCCAACAAGTTCGTATACCACAAAACATTACGGATATATTTGGAGAATTAGATACTGCAAGAAAAGAAAGGTAATAAGTTATGGCAAATATGTTTAAACATACTTCTGCAGCAAGTATACCAAAACTAGAAACAGATAAAGATTATCAAAAATGGAAATCTCGACGAAATGCATTTGTTACAGTAAATGCTGGAGGATTTAGATTACCTGCATTTGAAAAAACATATGATGATTTATATGCAAGACCATCTGGAAAACCAACCCATAATCTAGATGAAGTTAAAATATCAGTAAAAGGTGATTATGGTTTATTAAGATCAGTTACGGTTAAATTTACATGTTATGATAGAGGAACATTTTTAACAGCTGAAACAGCATGTCTACGACCTAATAGAAAAATATCTATTAATTATGGATATGTTAATCCTGCATATGGTGGTGGTGGTGGTTCTATGGAAGATTTAGCTGTTTCAGGATTTAATTGGTCTATTAATAGTAAAAATCAATACGAATGTACTTTTACCGCAATAGGACCTACATCAGTATTACCTGAATTTAATATGAGAGCCCAAATTAAAGAGACTGGGTTAACATTTGAACAACCTAGAATTATTGGTCCGCCAAAGAATGTTCCTGTGTCTGGAATACCATCATTAATTGAATATGATATACAACAAGGTAATGGAATGCCATCTGATGATGTTGAAGATGGAACATACATATCAAAATCTGGTGGACATATTGGAGTATTAGATGAGCCACGTACAGGACTAATGGGAAAGCTACTTGCAATGTTGCCAGAATGGATAGTACCTGAACCTGATAAAATGACATATATATCATTAGGATATTTAGTTAATCGTGTAATTAATGAGCAAATGTTATCTCAAGCAACAAAGGTAATGAAAGGAAGAAAAATGGAAATTGCAGCTTCTGGAAAAGTTTTAGGTGGAATGATTTCTGGAGATCCTATGAGGGTAATGTTTTTAGGAGGTGCAGCTGGTGATTATTCAGATCCTTCAGATCCAGAATTAGGAAAAAACTTTGATCCTAATGGTACAGGACCAATTGCATTTGCGGGCCGACTAAATGCTGCTAATATATTATTCAATAAAGATTTTATAGTAGAAGCTTTTGATAAAGCTAAAGTTAAACAAGATACAAAAAAGACAGGTGAAAAGACGGCTGGTGGTAAAAAAGGATCATCTGGAGTAAATTTACAAAACTTTATGGATGCCATATTTGATAAGGTACATGCAGCTTCAGGAGGTTGGTTTCAATTTGGATTGTCAGAATCTCCTGATAATAGTAGAATATTACAGATTATAAATAAAAATGAAGGTGCTGGTGGAATCTCGCCATTAGTATTTGATCCTATTAATGGAGATGCGGTAACACGTAGTACTTCAATTACATGTTCACCAGCTCAATCAGATGTATATCAAGCAATGTGTAATCAACAAAAAGAAGCAACAACACCTGCAGAAATTGAAGGAACAGAAGGAGGAGGTCAAGGAACGGCTGAAGCCCTTCTTGAATGGGCTACAGTACAAGCGTTATTAACAAGACATAGAACAGAAACAGCTCCAGGTGGATTTACAGATGATTTAGTGACAGAACTTGAGTCTGCATTAGCCACATTAGTAGATACTCAACCAAAATCAGTGATGAAGGCAGATGCAAATATTCCTTATCCAATGAAATTAGCTATAACATTAGATGGTACATCTGGATTTAGATTTGGAGATATAGTTTCTTCAACTGCAATACCTGCAGGACTTACATCAGCTGATATAGTATTCCGTGTGACAGAAGTACATCATACAATTGCAAAGAATGATTGGACAACTGATTTAACAACAATTTGTGATATAGGATAATAATATGGCTAGAACATTAAAACGACGAAAACTTTTTTATCCAAAAGGAGAACAGAAATTAGGATTATTGACTAAGGGTAAAGAATGGATGCTTGCAGAGTCAAGGAAAGAGTATAAAGGACCATATCATCGATTTACAGATGGCGTAGTTATGACCCTTGGAGCTCCTTCTAAACGGTCTAAGTATCTAGTTCCGTATAAAGATTTATCTTCCGCATCAGGAGTAGCCGCTGATATATATCGTAACTTAACAACAGTTAAAGTTGATAAATTCATTGCACCAAGATATTATTACCCAAAGAAGCGTGCAAAGGATGTTGCAAATGGGTACATAGAAAGATATTTTGTACAAAAGAAGAATGATATATCATCAACAACTATTACAGAGATAGATAAAATTCAATATGGTAAGGTTGCCCAAAAGAATAAACAAGCTATTAATGGAAAGTTATATAATAAGTTTTTATTAAGATGGAAATTAATAGGTAAAGAGGAAGAAATTAAAGAAGTTAATTTAACTACTCTTACTAGATTAAATCGACAATATAATGGTATACGACAATACTTAGGAGATTTAACAGAATTATCAAAATTTTCTCCAATTATCACCGAATAAATTTGTTTATATGCAAAATTTTCTTTATAATTATATAAATGAAAATTGTAGAAGATAAACATAGATTGAAAGAGCTCCAAGACTCATTACTGAGTTCTGATAGTTTCTGGGTACCGGTATTCTCAGATTTATATAAACATTATGTAAATAATGAAATAAGTTTTATTTATATTTACATTTTTGATACCAAAAAAGAATACATTGTTCCATTCCGTCATAAGGATTGCTTATGCCTAGAATCCGAACGTTTAAACGACCTTACAAGTAATGCTAATATATATGTACTTGGTAAGAAACGCTTTGTAAATTTCTACCATCATAAGGCCTTTGATGCAGATTTAGTAGAGTATTTTCAAAGCAATAAAATGTTACAATTAGAAGATACTGATACCAATGCACATGATTGGTTTAATAAATGGTATTATAACGAAACTAATGTAAATGATTATATTCCTATTGTAAAACACTTTGAAAGATGTTCTGCAATGAAGGACAAATTTGTAGCATCTTATAATACATTTAAAATATCTGATTCATTTATATACTACAATGAATTATTTGTTGATAATTTATATGCAATAGAAAGAAATGGATTAAAGGTTGATTACAATAAATTTGTTGAAAAGTTCCAAACTAACAATTTAGTTAATTCAACCACATATACAGAGTATAATATTTATACATCAACAGGAAGGCCTTCTAATAAACATGGAGGTGTAAATTATGCTGCTATTAATAAAGAAAATGGTTCAAGAGAATCATTTGTGTCACGACATGAATATGGAATGTTAATTGAATTTGATTACGATTCATATCATCTAAGATTAATTGGAGACATAATAGATTACGAATTACCAGAATCATCGGTACATACATATTTAGGTACACAATATTTTGGAAAAGAAGAATTATCAGAAGAAGAATATGACCAGAGTAAAACAATTTCATTTAGATTGTTATATGGTGGCGTAGATAAAGACTTTGCAAAGATACCTTATTTTGGTAAAGTAAAAGAGTATACATATAAATTATGGAAGAAATTCCAGGCTCAGGGATATATTGAAACGGCTATTCTGAAAAGAAAATTATTTAGAAATTCAATGTCAGATATGAATCCAAGTAAATTGTTTAATTATTATTTACAGAGTATGGAGACTGAATATAACATGGCCATGATAAATGATGTCAATGCATTATTAGGTCCATATGATTCAAAATTAATTCTATATACATATGATTCATTGTTATTTGATTTTGCATTGAAAGATGGTAAGCAATTGATATTAGATATAAAAAAGATAATGACAGGAGGTAAATTTCCAGTTAAGCTTAAAGCAGGAAAGACTATGCAAGACCTTCAAAATATGACTGATAAAATAAGTTAGTACATATTTATATTAAATGGAAAGAAACATACAAGACATATTAGCAGAATGGTTTTATAGATTACCAAATGGTTATGCAATAGAACCATATAGTGATGTAGAAATACAAGTACTAGAACAAGTTTTAACTGAGAATGGAATAAATTCTACACCAATTATAGAGTCAATCCTAAATGAAGCTCCTGCGGATAATCAATTTATACCAGGCAAAGATGACCTAAAAACTGATACAACTATCCAATCAGATGAAACAGCTGATGTGGGTCCATCTGATGACTACAATGAAGCAATCAAACGAAGATTAAATGTACAGGTAATACCAAGAGTAATTGGATCATATAAAATGCAAGGAGGATCATTTGATCTAAAAGTAAATACTGCAGATGTAGCTACATTTGAAACATTATGGCCAGAACATGATGACTCTGCAATTATTGGAAAAGGTGAAATTGCAGTGTATTGGTTATTTAACTATCAAAAGAATCAAGTCTTAACTGAAGATGGTAGAGGAGGTGATGCACCTGACTTAAAAGTAGGAGGAATACCTGTTGAGGTAAAATCATATAAGAGTCATAATATGATCACCGGGTTAGGAAGATGGTCTGAATTTAAGGAAGAAAGAAGGATTGTACAAAATATATTTGGTATACATGCATTGGCAAAGGCCTTCAGAGATGGAGATGTTGCAAATCCTATAACAGAGATAACATTTAAAAAAGCTGAATTGGAAACGGCATCTGAATCATTATTTGCATTTTTAAATTTACAAGGACTAGATCAGCTTATAGAACTATTTGGCCAGGATAGTATATTTGCAAACATGATATCAAATGCAGAGTCTGTATTTCCAGAAATGCAAAAATCATTAAAATTATCAAAGGTTGATGTACCACAATTAACAAAAGCTGATGATCCTACGGAAGTAGCCGTACAAGTACTACAAATGTTAGCAGCAAAAAAATATGGACAGAAACCAGGTAATTTAGGATATATAGCAAATGTCATTCCAGGTAAAGCAGATATACACTTCCATCATATAGATATAGCAAGTATTACACCAGAAGTAACAGATTCATTAAATGTTACTGGAGGATCAATTAAAGGAAACTTAGGTAAGATATTTGGTTAAGAATCTTAACCAAAGCTGATATTTATAATAGATTAATAACAACGAGGAATGATTAGATGGCCAGAACAAATTTATTATGTACATTTGCACATAGAAAGGATTTAAGTATCATAATAGATTATGTTAAACAAAGCTATGTGATTGTCGAAAAGAAGATATTTGTATTTAATGATGCAGACAAACCAAATGATGTTTATGTTACATATAATGTAGACCCAACCGAGGATTATAAGAAAACACCAAATACAATACTAATACATAGAAAGAAAGATACAAACACATTGTATACAGTAAACGCATTGAATGAAATAATTAAGACAGTTAATAATGGAGTTCTAGATAAAACATTTATATTGGAATGGACAAACTATAAAAATTCATTGTTGTTAACCAATGATGAAGGTTACCGTAGAATAGTATTAGAACTATATAAGCGATTTGATGTGTAATGGGATATAATGAATATCATCGTAAACTTGAAGACAAAAAAAAATTAGGAAAGAAATATAAACAAATGTTTGTAGTCGATAAAGAAATTCCTAAACAAAAAAAATTAAAAAATAAACAACAAAAACCATAATAAATTAGGATATTAGAATAATATTCGTTATATTTATATATAAGTAAAAAGGATTAGAGTTTAGCCATAATTAAACTCAAAAATAAAAATTAAAAATTAAAAACTTTTTTACAGCTTTTTTCGATAATCATTAGGATAAATGAAATAAAGTTGTTATATTAATAA
>Ga0209279_10001033_pt1 | contig 15639 bp, 6 predicted proteins | sample CoawatmetaG00DNA_3_FD_187508 | JGI IMG/M metagenome (GOLD analysis project Ga0209279, IMG submission 187508) | Marine microbial communities from the West Antarctic Peninsula - Coastal water metaG006-DNA (SPAdes) (version 2) | ecosystem: Environmental > Aquatic > Marine > Coastal ... | reverse complement strand
GCTCCGTGGGGAGAATTTAGTGAAATGGGTTTTGACAAATTGAGGTTTAAGGTTGAGCCTGTTGGTTTTGACTATCTATATGACGAATCTGAATCCTTTGGTGAGTCGGGTTACGCTTGTTGGGATATTCGAGTTCTTATCGATAAGGATGGTGACTTTTGGTCAGATTACAATGACAACCCAAAAGGTTATGATGGTGATGAACCATTTATACAATCTTTATTCCCAGAAAGTTCAAGAAATAAGTTAAGTTCACATAGAAATTATACGGAAGACCAATTTGAACTTATAGAAGAGATGTGGATGCACTATGAGTCGTTTAGAGATATGACCCATCAGTTCTGTAGGGTTGAGGTTGTTTTGGTTTAACGGTCTACTTTTGCAAACATCCCTTCGAATATTTGTTCCATTGCACCAATTACGGCATATTGGTCATTACCCCACTTAGACTTATGTTTATCAATAATCTTATCCACTACAAATCTTAAATCTTTTTCTAGTAAGTCCCATTTCTCGTCATCGTTTGGTTGCCAATAATCTTCTTTTAAATGATTATTAACAATTCGTTCTAACTGTTTTTCTGATATGATTATTTTTGTCGCCATTTTTTATAAGGTCTAATGTAATAATGTTTAAAAAAGGTATCAATCTTTTTCCAACCTAACTTTTTTCTTAATCTATTCTCCCATACGGTTAAAGGACAAACCAATACTGGGGAAAATATTAAATGTAGAATCCACGTATTAAGTGGTAACCACACCCAGAATGGTTCCTTAATCATTAATAAAGGAACTGCAACCAAAAACCCTAACATACCTAAATGGTGAAATAGGACTAATACATATAGAAAAATTTTTGTCATTAGACTAGTACTTTCTCTACTTTTTTCTTTTTCATTTCAGACAGAACCTTAACCTTCTTAATTAGAAGGTTAAGTCTCATATCTATTTGTTTATAAGTAAGTTTTTTTTCTTTCATATTATCTCACTTTTTTAAAGTCTACATCTATCTGGGAATAATTCACATAAAGATACCCGTCTTCTTTTCTGATTGACACTTGTGGTACCTCTTGAGCTATTACACCTCTAAATGTGCCTTCACCAAACGATTTATCTTTATACTCGAATTCGTAAATATTAATACCTGAAGGTGACCTATCAACCTTTACAATATTTTGTTTTAAATCTCTATCAGAACCAGTAGCGATATCATAAGTACAACACCATAATGGGTCACTTGCTCCTCCGGCCGCATTAGGGTTTGGTCCACACCCATTACCTAGGACAACAACTCCGGTATAAATATTATTACCACCACATGGATTAACAGACACCCAAGCAGGAGCTCCTGGTTGGTTTGCTACTGGGCAACATCTGTGTATTGGTCCTCCCCCACCATCAACGTGTTTAATTGTTAGTTGGTTAGTTGGGCCGTGGTAGTCGTACCCTACTCCTGGGTCGTCAGTTGATGAGTGTGACTTACAAGCCATATAACAAATTGTTTGGTTTACTTGGTGTGTATGATAACCACCGCATCCTTGTCGTGCTGCCTCTGATAATGCTTCTACCACAGTTTGATAACACGGTTTGTTATCTACATAATTAATAGAACTACCACCACACGAACTTACACTCATATTAGAACTAATAGGTGATTTACCCTCATTAATATAAGTTTGTTTGGTTTTAGAAACGGTACAAATTTGACCATTGATTAACGAAGTTAATCTTCTGTTTAAATAACTTAAAGTAGAGTCGTACGTTTTGTTAATCCCAAATACATTGTACAGTGGGAACCAAGTTTCGGTTCCGTCACAACAATTTGTACCACAACTTTGTACTGTTAGTGGTTGGGTTGCTTCCATAATATAGCTTTCACAACACATTACTATTGGTGCGGCCTGATTTGGGTTTGTTGATACCCCATCAACATTTATATTATTTACATTACAGTTAAACCACCCAGAACAACCATCTGCACAAGCTTCTAAACTACCATATAAAACACCATCATCAACACTACCAGTAATTTCACTTATAGGTACACAAGCTTTTTGGTATTCACCAACTAATGGGTTTAATGTTGTTTTACACATATATTTATTTGAACCTTCATATCTTTGGTTTGTGAAACCTTGCATTGTTGTATCTGTAGGTTCTATATCACATTGTCCAGTGAGATACTTTCTATCTTCTGTTGGTGGTAAAAATGATGGTTTAGAACCGTCACCCGAAATAGTATCACAATTTTGCACACACTCTATCAAACTTGTGTACCCTCCAGAGTTACCTTTAAGTTCTATACAAAGACCGTTAACACATGTAAATGTAGTTAATGGGTTTTGTTCTGTCGTATTCCATATATACTGGTTTGATGTGTCGTCTGATTTGGTTAAACACCCATTAAATAATCGTTGTCCCTCCTTCCCATTAAGTGAGTAACAGTTATATGTTTTTGACTCTACAAGTTGTACCTTCTGACTTACCACTGTCGTTACTTCTTTAAGTGATTTTTTGGAAATGTCTGAAATCATAACTGCAAGATGAGGTTCGTCACCAACAAATATTGTCGACCCTCTATTTGTAGTACAAGAACAAATGGTATAGTCCCATAGTAGTCCAGCAGGACAAGTTTGGCTTAAACAATCAGATGAGTTTAGATTAGGTGTAACACCACAAGATACCGTATTATAGTTAGTTGGGGTATTACATCCACACCCAGCAGTTGGCTGACATGGCATTACCGAGTCTATTATATGGTACCCTTGGTCCACTGGATTTAAAATGATAGAACCTATATGTGTGGTGTCGGGTGTTTGTCCGTCTATTAGTACACAACAACCTGTAGTCCAAGGGAACAATGGTTGTACTTGACCGTCCCATAGTGGATTTCCGGTATTACACTGTGAATGTGTGTATATACTTGCACATATAGGGGGTGGGTCTAGGGGACAACAAATATCAAGACAATCTTGTTCTGTTGGGTATCCACTATTTCCATCTATCTCTGTACAATGACATTCTACACCTTGACCACATTGACAATACTTTCCATGGATTAGAATTCCCGGGAAAATTGACTGAAAACTGTAATGTTGAGAGATTATTGTGTTCATCTGGTTCATTGTGTGGCCCAAACTAACACCTATCCCTAAACTATTCGCTACACTAATAAAAGAAGGAAAGTCATAAAAGTGTTGATTCATCGCTGCGTCCGAACAAGACCCATTACATGCTATATAATCTATATATCCAAGCACACCACCATTAGGTCCTGGACAAAGATGAGAGGAGGGGAGTGACCAGTTAGTATTTTCAGCATGAATATTCGAAAAATTTGTTGTGACTAAATTCAGTGATAACCAATCAAATAGTACGTGTGTCCATCCTAGACCATGTGCAATTCCACTATCAAGTGTGTCACAACTATTGTAACTATTTGTCTCTGTTACACAAGACCAAGACTTACAATCTGCACTACATGTAGCTTGACATTCATCTAATGCTGATAAGTAACCATTCGCTAGAGCTGTTTGTAATGTGAATTGTCCTAATCCAGTGCCTGGGTCTGTACAAACACTATCTTTATCACAATCGTAGGTTCTTGGAACTAAAATTGAACAACCACAAACACCTTCGGCTCCGGTCACTTCATTATTAGAACCGGTATTGTCTAGTACACCAACATTATTTATTGGTACTGGTGCTATACTTAAGCTTGGTGTTTCTATTATTTGAAACATTAGTCCACTTTGACTAACTACATATTTTGCTAATGATATCCCAACATTACAAATTATGCCGTCAAATTTATCAGTTCCACCACTTAATAAAGTATTAGGTATAGTATATTCGTCTAAAAGACTACCACCATAATTATATTTACCTAATTTATATTTTGGTGCCGCGGGGCCAGGATTTCCACTATTATCGTATAGTATTAACATTAAATTACTACTAACATCAAAACTTATATCTCCAGTACATTTATATCCTCCTGGTAATGAGAATAGTGTTGTAATGTTTGCTGAAGTATTAGTAGAATTAATTAAATCTATTTCATATACATCAGATTCTGCAGATAAGAATGAGAATTGATTTATATTAGTTAGTCCCCTACCAATAGTCTGACCTAACGAAATAGTTCTGTTAAGTATTGGTGATTGATTTGATGTTATGTACCATTCTTTTATTTCAATCGGTCTATATGTAAAGACTATCATGTCTGGAAGTGGTAGGGTTGGTAGTACTGGTGACTGCCAATAAGACACATCATTAAATGTATATCCTGGGTCACTAAGTATAGCTTGTGATATGTTAGTTGCTATATCATAAGAATATATTCCTGAGTCTTGTGTTACCGGATTATCGTTAACACTGAATAATATAGGACAAGCTGGTATTACTACACTTTCACAACATCCAGTACTACAAGAATAATAACCTGCTGGAGTTCCTGGGTAAATATTTGTTCCTGTATTACCGGTACCTAACAACCACACACACTCACATTCTGGTGGTAATAATTCATTACATAACCATTCGTGACAATCGTGTGTACATAAATTATAGGCGTTATACCCAGTATAAGCTCCCAACCCATTACCTGGGTCTATACACCCTCCAAGGTTACAATCATAAGTAACTTCTGGTTCACAACAGAATTTTTCACACGCACCTGAGGTACTGTATGGTCCTAATGGCAGCCCTATCACGGGTACACAACCACAAGGTTCAGAAGTACATATACATGGCTCTATTGTTACATTCCAACCATTGGTTACACCATATCCTAAACCTGTAACTTCAGAAGCTGTAGTCATTATACTAACATTATAACTATAAGGTGATGCTGAAGCTACACTAACAAACGATTCCCATGTGTTATATTCAAAACCTTGATTAACTGACATGTGACCTATACTAAGTAGCCTAAATTCTGGATACCCATTTGGTCCTATACATATGTCTGTTGGTAGGGTTATATTTCCACTACTATAAGTTAAAGAATTAATTTCATAGGTTGCGGTACTGAAAGGTACACTAGGGTCCCAATATTCGTGGTCAGTAAATACATTCTCTACTTGAGACGTTGGGTAAAGAAGTCCCTGTGTTATAGTATCACTTGTAAATGGATAAGTTGGTGGATTTGTAATAAATGGTGCCCCTACTTGATTTCCTTGAGTCCCTGGTGAAATTGTATTAATTGGTCCTAGTGAATCTGAACAACTATTAGTGGTATGTCCTGAATCACATTCCCATGATATTGGGTTACAGTCCATATAGTATTGACAGTTAGGGTTGGTAAGGCAATTAGTACAATCATTTAGTGTGGTAAAGAATGGGACTGCTAATGGTGATGCTGGAACACATTGTCCATTTGTAAGGCTACATGTATAACCTGAATCTGTTGTTGGGCAACACGCTGATAAACATAATGAATTTGTTGTATAGGTACCACCACTATCCCACTGCTGTACACACCAACAATCCTCTCCAATACAACAATGTTCCCATTTTGTCATACACTGGAAATTTAATCCTGCTGGGTTGAAGAATGTGTCTAGTGTTTGACAAGCTGAGGAGTATGACATTAGAGTTGTTACGGGTGCTCCCGCTGCGACAGCCGCTCCATAAAAATCATTCCAGGTTGGGTATTCCCAATATCCTGAAGTTGGATTAAACACCCCATTTCCTCCTGTTAACTGTGGGTGTGCTATCCACCAAATATTAACATAAGGTCTATATGTTATTGCCATCCCACTGAATTGGTGATAACAGTCCATCCAATCATATGTGGTAGCACTCATATTATTCCACACCGAAGTCCATGTTAATGGTGGTATTGGGTATGTATTTAATGTTCCTCCAATAATACCAACACTATTAGTAAATCTATTATCTATAAAGTTTTGGTTCGGTACATTAGCTCTGTAGAAGTCTACGACATCATGTATTGTACCAAACTGACCAATATATGGTTTATTACCACATGTTGGTTCGAAAGGGCCTTCATCGAAACAATTCCAAGATGTACCTGTTACACCATCACAATCACATACACTAGTGTTATTGGTTAATGCACTTAAACACGTAACTTCATCTGCATAAGTACCGCCACTACCTTCTACCTGTATACAATCACATTCAACGGTTAGACATCTACAAGGTGATACACAAGTATCTAAAGATTCTCCAGACATTATAAATAATGAGTTACTTATAATATCATAACTCATACCTGAAGATACGCCTGATAATCCATCAGCAATTAAATCTTGTATAAAATAATTCCAACTATTATAACTCACACCGTTATTTAATAAAGCGTAATCGAAAGATTCAAGTTTCATTAGGGGACCTCCGTTTGGACCTAAACAAGGATTATTTAATGTATTAACTAAAATATCTGATTCATAATATAGTGTGGTTACGTCCACATTAGGCAAATTTTGACTTACGTGATTTGCTGCTGCTACTGAATTACTATATTGGATACCTATATTTATGTTTGTTCTACCACTACATGAACTTACATCATAACCTTCGGTACAATCCCAAGTATTCGCACAACATGTGGTGTACGCATCTCCAGAAGTGGTGTAGGGTCCAGTCCATGTACTTGGCACTGTTGGGTATAGTCCGTTTTCACATTGTACACCGCATTCAATATCCGTACATATACACCTTTGTGTGTCTATATTGGTATACCCCATATTCGGTGGTGTTTGGTAGAAACTCTCGAGTGCGGAACATACGTCAACCCAACTCATAGTTAAATCGACAGGTACCCCAACAAGTATAGCTGTTTGTATAAAATCATTATAGACAAACCATGGTCCTCCTGGTAGTACTGCTGAGTTTATTTTAGTTGGATACATCACAAAATATTCCGGGTTCGAAGGGCTGGGGAATTCCCAAGTCCATTGTTCCATACATGTATCAGCCCAAAATGCATATCCACCTGGAACGCTACCATTAGGTCCATATAACCCTGTAAGGTATAGGTCAATATATTTTATTTGACTAAAATTAGTAAATTGTACTCCAACCGAAGAATCAGCAATTCTATCACTAATTGTCCCTAAATTAAAATTGCCTGGAATTCCGTTAATACCACTATCTACAGCCCCAACCATCAAAGTTCTTCCTGAACAAGCATCTATTGTAAGTTCTGGTGTACACCACCAAGTAGAAGCACAACCATCGTTACATGCAGTTTCAGAAGAATAACTGAATCCACTATATGGGTATTGTGTACATCCACTATTTGTACCACCACTACATGGTGACGTACATTCCCAAGATTTACAATCAGCACTACATGCTGAGTAGGTTGGGAAGGTACTTCCCGTACCACCAACTGCCTGACATCCCCATGAAGTAGCTGGTGTCCCGGGAATATAACCAAAACATTGGTAAGACGTACAAAGTCTTAAACAATCTACTTCCATTGTGAAAGTACCTCCAGTTCCTGTTTGAACCTCACAGGGTGTAGTTCCTGTAGCACCACTAGTCCAGTTGCTACAATTCCATGATTGACAAGCTTCTTCACAGTCAAATAAAGTAGTGAACGTACTTGCTGTACCAAATGTTGCCAATTCACAACCAGTGTTAGTACATGTAAAGTATTGACACCCTGTTGAAGCTGACGAACATTCTGTTTGACTTGAGTATGGGTAATTAGCTGTTGGTTGGGTACATGCTGATACACATCCTGTGTTAGCAGAAGCTGGGAAACTTTGACTTGTCCCTTGAGTTAGGAATGATTCTATATCATTTTGGAATACTTGATTGGTCCACTGTGGGACACTAACATTGTAACCCCACCCTTTTCTTGATAGATAACCGTAACCTTCTTGGATATAAGGATTTTCTGATAGTTCTAAAACTGTTAAAGATGCAATCGGACATAATCCTGGTGACCCACCTATAGTTCCACCAAGTGAAGCTGGTCTAGGTGCTGTCCCTAAAACCCAAGTACCGTTAGGTGTTGGGTTCCCAAAACCATCGGTTTGATTTCCTTCGTCTATTGACGCTACAATATTTAATGCTAGTTGTGAATAAGTAGATTTAACTGCAGCAACCCCAACGTAGGTTGGTTCGTACGGAGTAAAATCGACAGCTACTCCGGTTGGGTATATAAAAGATTTTAAATCACCTGTGTTACCTGTTACATTAACCCATGTAGCTGTATAAGCGTCATAATCCAGTTTCCATTTGTTGGTTGGTTGGTATGTCTGTGTATTGGTACCTCCAGAATATTGTGGGTCAATATAAAAATTTGTGATGTCATTAGGGTACGCATACCCTCCGTGATACGGAGGATTTGATTCATCGTGGAATAACAAATTTAAGATATTAGAGTCATAACCAACAGGGCTTGGTAATCCTTTTGTTAGGATAGCATTTCCGTTTGTAGCAAATATTCCTGTGGTTTGTCCTGCTACAGCTTGGTCCCACCATACATCATAAACACCTTCATTGTAAGCCCATTGTAGTATATTAATAGAACTGTAAAGTGACCCTATCCCATATGTACCTCCAGTAAATTCACCAGTATATGGTATACTACCCCAAGTCAACCATCTTTCATCTTTTGTTAAAACATGTCTTATATTTCCACTCCACCCAGATAAAGTTTGTGTCCACCCACTTACACCGATAAACGCATCTTTTATAGCTTGGTCTTGCATTGAGGTTGTGTCGTAGAAAACAAATATATCTGTATCTGATGCTATTAGACTTTGGTTACATCCCCAACTAACGCAATCATTTTGGCAATCGGTTAAAGAAGTTGCTGAACTTGTATAGTTAAAGAAAGTACCTCCTGTTCCGTAGAACGGTGAGTTCCATAATTCACAACAATTTGTTGTACATTCATAAGATACACATATGTCTACACAGTCGGTTGAGGATGAATAGGTATATCCACTACCTTCGTAACTGACACACCCATTACTTAAACATTCGTAAGAGACACAACTTCCGGTACATAGAGCTTCTGTTAAGAAGGTTCCTCCAGACCCAACAAACGGTGAACATCCCCAATTACCACATTGATAAGAGGTACATGCACTATAACAGTTACTCGCATTGGTGAATGTGCCACCTGTTCCGTAATAATTTGGTGAAAAGCCTATATTTGCTGTATTCACAGGTGGATTAAATTCGGTACACCCGGTAGTTGTACAATTATAAGAAATACAACTTCCTGTACACTGAGTTAATGATGTAAACGGAGTAATAGTGGAAGCAGTGGTACATCCACTGTCACCACATTGGTAATAGGTTACACCTGTTGTGGTATCGTCTCCACAAATTTCTTCACATTCTGTTAAGGCAGAGAATACATTAGTGTTTGTATATCCAGTACCAACTATAGGTGTACACCCACCAGAAAAAGTTAAGGTATTTTGTACGCTACAACCAGTAGTTGTCACACAAGCACCCACACAAGCATCATATATCCAATCTCTTTCGTATGTAAAAAGAGTAGTTAAAGGATTTGGTACTGTAATAGGGTTCCACGAGAATGGTAGAGCTGTATTAAAAATAGCCCCATTCAGTTGTAGTTTATTACACTTCATAGGTTGGGTGTCTAACATATGGTACGATTGTCCACAATCACACCAGTCATAACACTGATGAGTGAAAAAGGTGGATTCGGTTAGATGCGCTGGATAGCTCGTGAAATTATATTGGGACATTCCAGCTGGATTTGGTCCATTAGGAGCACCATTAGGGAAAGCCACTGTCCAATAATCTGCCATCGCATATTGAACTTGCCAATAAGTTGCGTTATAATCTATATTAGGATAATTACTAGTTCCTGGGTCCGGGACAGAACTAACTAATAACCCTTCACCATTAAGCCAGTCGATAACAGATTCCCAAGTTGAGAAATTAGGTGTTGGAAGAGATTGTCCACCCATTCTTACATAAATTGGAGCTCCGAAATGTTGGTATGTGTTTCCCCCTAAGCCCCAAAAACTAGGAATGTCTGACACACATGGGTCTGGATTAGTACCATATGTTGGAACAAAAAGAGTCCATCCTCCCCCACTTCCCGTAGTCAAAGTAGTTCCAGGCATAAGAACCCCATAAGGTGTAAATTGAGGGTCTTCTGTCACATGTCCCCAATCCATAACTATTAATTGTCTAGTGTAAATAGATGTGCCGGGGTGGAAGTCGTGTACTCCATTGGTTTTCGGTGCGTAGTAAGGTATTTCTCTCATCCTTGTTTCAGGAACACCTGCTGTCCAGCCATCTGTCGTCGTATATTTACCACCATTAGGTAAAGTTATAGGGTCTAGTGAAGGATTTTCCCAACCATACGTACCACCCAATCCAGCCGCTACCCTATAAGGGTCCGGGTATTCAGCAATCAAACTACCAAATACTGTATATGGTATCGGTTCTTGTATGTGGTGTAAGATATAACAGTCAGAAAGATAACATTGACCACCGGTACAAGTAGTAGGTAATTGTGTTGGTTCTGCTAGTTCGCTAGTTGATAGTATAGTATTTGCTGTATATATTTGTGGGGTAAAAGTAGTACTTATATCATTAGCTGTAGCGTATTCACCCAAATTAAAAGGACCAATAATATCCATTCCAATTGCTTTGTATTGAAATGCGTTTGGAACTGCTAATCTTCCCCATCCTCCACCTCCTGGTAATGATGACATAGGAAACATTTCTACTGTAATACTATGTTCTCCAGGCAACAATTCAAATCTATGCATCCACCACAATCTACTTTCATTACCACTCCCTGTACCATCTATAACATCTTGATTGGTTGATGGGTTTGGTTGACCGTTAGGGTTAAACCCTCTATTAGATACTTGTGGTCTTGAGGTGTCTATTTGTATTACGCCGTCAATACCTATTCTATAATATTCTGAACTACCAACCCCAATAAAATAAACTTTTGCGGTTGAGCCTGTCACGGTAACACATCTTGCCATTCCGTCCCAACCAGCACCACCAGTACCCCTGAAAAGTGGTCCCAGAATTGGGTCATACGAAAAAACCGTGGTGTCAGCTATAAAATTTAATACTTCCCACATTGGGCATACGCCTGTGCTATTGTTACAACTCATTGCGTGTGTGTCTACCTTATCCGGGAAGACCCCTGTCGTATTTAACCTAGCGTTTAAAAGATAATTTCCGGTAGCCCCCCAGAATCCAGAGTCAGGTCCTGCAGGTGCAGGACCTTGTAAGTCTTGGTAGGTTGTACAGTCATCGTCTAAACAAAATCTTGTTCCGTCTATACCCCAAGAAGATTGTTGGCTCCCACTGTTGGTTACACCTTCTACTTCTGTGCCGATTAACTCTAGTACGGAAGAAGAAGTCGAAACCCCATACGTGTTTTCAAAAGTTGGTAATTGTGTTGGTGAATTTGCATTTACTATTAGGGGAACTGGCCAAATACAAGTGTCCCCTATAGTATTACTCTGAATACTAACAGCATTACTTTCTTCAAATAGATATTGAGAAAGGTGCCCCCATACTGGATTATATGTTCCATAATCATCAAAATACCCAACACCACCAATATCCGATGTTAGACCTGTTATACACTCACACATTGTCTGACATGAATATGAAACACAGTCTGCTGAACAAGCTGAAAAACTACTATAGGCTCCAGAAGAACCTAAAACACTATCACATCCGTTCATTGTACAGTTGTATGTATAAGCAGATGTAGTTAAACAATCAGGTGATTGTGCACCCCCTCTGAATGCCATTTGACCAGAGTTTCCGGGGGTATAGTCCCAATTAAGTAGTTGTCCAATACCAGAACTGTTATATAATCTAAATTCTCCTTGTATTGGGTTGTCGTAAGATAGTGTGGTTGGGTTTATTTCCCACCTGTAATTTTGACTAAATCCGTATAGATTTCCAGTAGCACCGTCCTCTGCTATATTAACAGAACTTGAAGCGGGTGTAAACTCTTCATCGTGTACCGTTGGGTCATCGGTGAATCTGTCATTGTAAGTTTGTATTGTTATGTTATTTAAATCTGTAGGAAATTTAAACCTTGTAACCATTTTCGCACATTCTGTCCCATTAATTCCTGGGGCTCCTGGATTCTGTGGACAACCACCAGTATTAGGAGTCGGTATAGTTAGACTTTTATATGTAACTATAAAACTAGGGTCACCACTTAAAATAGGGTCACTCGGATTAAATTTTATATCACCTTGTACTTTTAAATTATAGGCTGTGTTCAGTATTTTTTTAGCAACAACAGTATATATATTACCTGCGGTTCCATAAGAACAGTGTTTCCAACCATTAACAGCCTCTAGTTCAACACCAGGAAGAACCCCACCAGCAGTATATAAGTCTACGTATGGGTCACCATTATTATCTATATTATTTGATGCTATCCAACTATAGGTTGGTGTAACTGGTGGACTAATACTCCCATCAGCGTAAATACTACTACCACTCCAAAAATTTGTTAAGTCTATATAGTAAACATTCCCTTTGTCATCATCTACTAATATTTCTGTATCTGACACAACCCCTATTGCTTGCCCTAAACCAACAACACTAGTTCCATAATGAGTATTACTTGTTTCTTCTCTAATAAGATAACCGGTTTCATCAACAAATCTATATGTCTTTTGTGGTGTTTTGCTAAATGTTGTAGTGTCATTATTAGTTATAGAATACGAGTAACTAACTATAGCACCATTTTTAAGGTGTGTAAATGTTTGACCTGGTTGTGTTGTTGTGGTGAATGTGTGTTGACATCCAACCATCATATTGTTTTGTGATATGCCTATATCAGAACCTTGGTGTGTGAAAGAATCTACATAATAAAGGGTGTTACCAGTTAAATCATACGCCCAAAGTCTAGACTGTACATCACCAATACTAGCGTTTGCGGTCGCTACAATTGTTTGGTTGACTAAAGTTGGGATTGGGTTTACTTGATTTGTTTGTCCATAATAATTCTGGAATAGATAATTACCATTATCGTCAATTACTTCTTTACCATTATCGTTAAACCACACCAAGCATTGAGCTGGGTTTACATAACTTTTTCTTGGGTTATTTTGTTGTTCACAATCCTCTAGTTGGCCGTATATACAATCAGCGTCTATCTGATATTCCGAGGGGGTATAACGATATAGTACTACGTCCTCACCCAGACCCGTACATAATCTACATTTGTTTTCTTGAGTTGCCATTAATTTTAACCTTTTTAATTTTATTTAATCACCATTATATCTAAGCATAATAAGTTCTTTAAAATAAATATCCCAAACATTGAGTTTGGGATATAGTTAAAAATTAAATGTTTGGTTATGTGTTATGGTATTTCTCTTAGTTGTATAAATAGGTAGGAATTCCACGGTCCCTCACTCCAAGAAGGGTGTGGACCAGACACACCATGATTTATTACTTTTAGACCAATATCACCATTTATGTATTCTAATACTTGCATTGTTACATCCCAATTTACTGTCACACCAACACAATTTGTATAAGATAAACCTAAGACAACAATACCTGGGGTATAACTCGTTGAAGTTACACAAAATTTTGAAATTGGGGATGACATATTTATTGAGTGCGTTTGTGATGTGTACCCATTTCTAGGGTATACTCTAGTAGTTAAAGTGTCCTCACTATTCATATAAAAACTAACGGTACCTTCATTATAATGTTCAAAACTATAGATAGTGTCATAAGACCCAAAAGAAAACTTTGAGTAAACAATGTCATAAGTTTTTCCTAAACAAACAAAATTAGATGATGGTATTAAACAAGAATCTGAACCAAAAGTATTAACATTAATTGTGTCTACTGGTGTGAGCACAAGTGTGTCACCACCAATAGTATTGGTTGGGGGTTGTTGTATCGGTTGTAGTATGTCATCTTCTTTTTGACAAGACGAGAAAACAATTAAAGTTGTTAGAAGATATAAAAGGTATTTTTTCATAATATGTATTTTTTTGTTAATTAATACTACAAAGATAATAAAAATATATTAAACTACCAACTTTTTATGTGAATTTTTAATACCCACCACCACTACTAGTTCTATTAGGCACTGTAGGCACATTAGGTTGGGTGGGTGTGGTAGATACAGTACTAGTAGTAGTTTCATTACTATTGTATCTAGGTATTGTGGTTGTTGTGTCGGTTGTGGTTGTTGGTCCAATATTTTTTTCACAAGGAAAAAATTCTGTTTTCCACATCGTGTTTTCATATGGTGTTGTCTGATGTGGGATACAAACCTTATAAATTATTTGTTTACCATTTGAACAATTAATTGTGATAACATTATGTCCGGCTTTAAGTCCATTATTAAATTCTTCTGTATTTTCACTAACATTATTCGGTAGTGTAAAGTAGTTACGGTCTTGCGTTATTCCTTTTGGTGTATCACCATAAAAATTATTATACGCGTTATTTTCCATTTCTGATTGGCTTTCTATAATTTTTGATGTTGGTTGCCTAAAAACATTAAGGTTGGTTGGGTACCCACACGTTTTAAAATCAACATAGGTGTTGGGTGGGTGATTTTCTATATTATTACTTATATACACATAGGTCAAACTATCCTTATATTTAACATTTTTTTGTGGCCACTCTGTGGTCTGATATAAAAGTTTACTTTGTGTTTGTCCTTGATTGTTTAATAAATGTAATTTGGGGTGTGTTGAAAAACAATTACACATAACTCCATCCATAATTGCGTTCTGAAATGCTTCTAACGAACCATAACCATTTTCACCAATTTGTTCTGGCATTATAGTGTTAGGGTTATAATCACTACACACGCCTAACTTTGACTTTTCGTCATAATCACCCCTATATTCTCCATCACATAAAAATTCACAACAGGTTTGTCCACTATTACACAAGATGTCTTGTACTATAGATGTTGATAGGCCTGGTGATTTACCGAAATACGACCCTTGGGTGGTACATATATTTGTTTGCCCGTTATATACACATTTACTTTTGGGGTACTCACAACAAGATATATCATCTCTAACAATAATTCCATTATCATTTAGACACCCTATAAAATTATCTTTATAATTCATAGCGGTAGGGTCCGTGCACCCATTTTCAGCTGCTTTTTCAATAATAGGTGTTGGTTCTGTACAAGCTTTTGACGCTTCGTCTAAATTATCAAAAACTCTATAAGCCGTATGTTTATTAAACCAGCCTATAAATCCCGAATTATTACATTTTTCAATACAACCAATGTGGGAATTTTCTTCTATGATTTCAATTGCTGAGGCAATACCGGTACTTATATCTCCTTTTGGATTTGGGTATGGTAATGGAGTATTATTTTCGTAAGCTTCTATATTATCACAACATAACATGTTTAAAACTTCTACTTTGTCACTAGTAATTGTTGTTATTTCCTGTTGGCTGATTGTTTCTGGGAGTAACGCGTAGGAAAATGTTCCTGCTTCTATTTTAACCTCGTTTGTGTCATTTAAATTATTTCCACATATATAAAATTCTTTATCATAACCACCTATAATGCCACTATGTATATTTTCTCTATTTTGTTCAAAATTTATATGTGTTCTCGTTACTTTAGCCATATTTCTATTGTTCTTGTATTACTACCCCTCACGAGTTATAC
>Ga0209279_10001029_pt1 | contig 15676 bp, 9 predicted proteins | sample CoawatmetaG00DNA_3_FD_187508 | JGI IMG/M metagenome (GOLD analysis project Ga0209279, IMG submission 187508) | Marine microbial communities from the West Antarctic Peninsula - Coastal water metaG006-DNA (SPAdes) (version 2) | ecosystem: Environmental > Aquatic > Marine > Coastal ... | reverse complement strand
GCAAAAGCATTTGAATTTTAGATATAGTTTAATATTTCAAATTTTTTCTTTCAATAAAATTGAAATATATATATTTTTTTATCAAACAACAAAATGCAAAAAATAAATCATAATAAACCATTTACTGATTCTGGCGAACTGCGCCGCGCTGTCAAACTCTATACTGGACACGATATCTTACTCAAACAATGTATTATTAATAAATATGGAAACATTAAGGAATGGAATGTTGAAAATATTATGGATATGAGTTCCATATTTGAAGATTGTCACAAATTTAATGAAGACATTACTAATTGGAAGGTTGATAACGTTCAAATTATGAGTCATATGTTTATGAATTGTCACAAATTTAATCAGAATATTGGTGGTTGGAATGTTGAAAACGTTCGAGAAATGGGTTATATGTTTTATAGTTGTTATGAATTTAATAAAAATATTAGTAATTGGGATGTTCGAAATGTTCTAGATATGGATCTTATGTTTTCAGATTGTCATAAATTTAACGGTGATATTGGTAATTGGAATGTTGGAAATGTTGAAACGATGGGTGCAATGTTTGCCGAGTGTTATCAATTTAATCAGGATATTGGTGGTTGGAATGTTGAAAATGTTATAAATATGTGTTTCATGTTTTGCGATTGTTACCAATTTAATCAGAATATTAGTAGTTGGAATATTGAAAAAGTTGAAGATATGGTTAAAATGTTTAAGAATTGTCATAAATTTAATAACGCCATTAACGGATTCCGATAAAATAAAAAATATTTAGTGGATTGATAGTGTTCTAAAAATTACTTTCAAAAACGATTCATAGAGAGAAAATCAAAAAGTATTTGAATTATAATTTTACTCAAAAATGACTACTATATTTACTAATACTAGCGACATGCTGATTACATTTTTTACATTTTAATGTACAACAGAATTCATTTCAAATGATTTTTGAGCAAACGATGAACCACACCCACAATCCATCTCAGATTGAGGATTATTCAAAATTATAAATGCACTTCGCATCATTCCATTGTCATAATCAATTGTAGAATTTTTAATAAATTCTAAACTAATATCATCAATAACCACGTCAATCCCATCTTTTTTCTCTACAGTGTCATCCAGCTGTAATTCAGAATTGTCCATATTGAATTCATATTTTAATCCAGAACACCCACCAGAATTTACAGCGATTCTTAATCGCGCATTAGTTTTACTATTATTATTTAACTCTTTTATTTTCTTTACGCAAGATGGTGTAATTATTAGAGTCGACATTGTTCTATAATACCTTAATTTATTTATCATTCTATATATAATATTTTATTTTATTTATGTTACGAAACTCCCTCCACACCCACATGATCCTTTTGAATTTGGGTTAATAAATATAAATTCGGAAACGATTTCGGTATCAATATAATCCATTGTTGTTCCAACAATAGTCATAATGGCTTTTGGATCAATAAATATACTAGTTGTGTTATTACATAATATAACATCATCGTTTTTTACCTTTTCACATTCATCTTTTGTATTTTGTACATAATCCATAGTATAAGTTAAACCATTGCAACCTCTTTTTTTTACACCTAACCTAATTCCTTTTATATGTTCTACATCTTGACGCTGATTTATAAGAAAAGTTAATCTATTTGATGCGGCCAGTGATATTTTTATTGGCGCAATTGTTTTGCGATGAGTTAATATTGAAGATGTCGTAGAAAATAACCTTTTTAATGATACTATAAATATTCTAGACATATTATATTATATAATATTTATATTATATTTTGAATAATAAAAAAATATATATACATTCTTTTCTCTCTCCAATATCGCAAAAATTTCAAATAATTAAACATCACCATTACTGACTTGCATAAAGAAATCGTGCGAATTAATGATAAAGAACAGAACCGCCGCAGAAAACTAAAGGTTGTTCCCGTGCAAAATTTAATCGATTTTTAAATCTTTTAACTATAATTATACTAACACTTTCTAAATTCAAATACTTTTTTCAATGATATATATATATATGAATTATAAAGAGATTGAGAAGAAAGTAGACAATTTACATATGGAAAGTAATACTCTCTATGCAAAAATATTTAGAATTATGGAAGAACCACAAAATGGTATTTTTGATAAACCACAAGGAGAGTTAACCGAAGCGCAATTTGAAAAATTTAATAAGCAAAATAATAAATTCAAAGTAATCCTTTTAACGCTGCGGAATGATTTAGCGTTTAAAACAAAATATCATAATACAGGGTTGAATGAATCAATAAAATATAAAATATATGTAATTAAACAGAATTTAACGAATATTGACACTTTATTAGCATCTGTCTATTCAAAATACCATCTCTCAGCTTTAAAACAATTAACGAACCTTACTGCTATATTTTTACCACTTACATTAATTGTCGGTTGGTTTGGGATGAATTTTAATAGTATGAGTGCAATACGCGGTATTTTTTCTATAGCTCATGGTCAAAAATATGTGCTTTTACTTTCTATATTAAGCATTATAATAATGCTTATAATATTGAAATTTTTATATAATACATAAATCGGTTATTATAGTAAGTTTATATTTTACGCGACGCACTACATCCACTGGTTAAATATTACAACCGAATATAAATTATTTTATTACATATTCCTATCTTTTCTGTTGATTCTAGTTGAAATTTCACTCTATTTTCTATATCGTCGCCTAAATTTGTATTAAAAAAACTTAATCCATTACTACCTATTATCGTCGCACCTTGATACAATACTATTTTATTATATTTATTTTGTTCTATATAATTTGTAAATATTTCAGATCCACCTTCAACTATTATTTGCATTATACCTAGCTCTCCTAATTTATTATGTATACTATCTATATCTAATTTACCATTCTGATCTTTTTTTATTATATAATATTTGATATCCATTTTTTTCCATAAATTTATGGTTTCTAGAGCACATTCATTCGATGTGAATATTATTGTTTTACTTATTTCTTGATCTAATATATTTAATGTTTTATCTATTAATTTTCCATAACTATCTAATACTATTCGTATTGGTTGATTACCATTATAATTATCTAATCTAACATTTAATCTAGGATTATCTTTTAAACAGGTATTAATACCGACTAAAATACCTTGTGCCTCAGATCTTAATCTATGTACATCTTCTCTCGATTTATCACAGCTTATCCATTTTGATGTTCCGTTATTCGCTGCTATCTTTCCATCTAATGATATTGCCATTTTTAATATTATATATGGTAGTTTGGTTAGTCTATTATAAATATATGGCTCTAAACTTTTACTTGCTAATTCTCTCTCAATACCAGTTATAACATTTATATTATTATCTAATAAACGTCTAATACCGCTTCCGGAAACTTGAGGATCTGGATCTTTAATTCCAATATATACTTCTGCGATGTTATTATCTAGGATCGCATTACAGCATGGTGGTGTTCTACCAAAATGATTACATGGTTCTAATGTAACATACATTGTTGAACCATACAATTCTTGTTCATTATTATTCTCTTTTGCGTTCTCTATTGCATTTACTTCGGCATGAGCTTCTCCACATCTTTTATGATATCCTGCAGCCAATATTATACCATTTTTTACTATTATACAACCTACCCAAGGATTAGGGGGTGCCATATTTCTACCTAATTCTCCTATTTTAATTGCGAATTTCATGGCATGACTATGTGATATAATTCTTGTTCCTATTAAATCTTGCGTTACTATATTTCTACTTATATTTGATAATTTTAAATTTTGATCAAATTCCACATTTAATATATCATTAACTAATATATCTTTTAAAATTGTATTTTCGATTGTATATGGTATTAATGAAACCATAAACTCATTATCATATAATTCAGCGATGGTTAAGCTTGTACCATTTATTGTTATTGATCCTCTATCTACTATCCAATTTAAATCGAAATTATCTACATTATGTATTTTCATATAAACAAATATTGATTTATCTAAATTTTTATTTATTTTTGTAACAATAACTGTACCATCTACATGACCTAAAACAATATGACCATCTATATTTGAATCTATCTTCATCGCACCTTCAATATTTACATAGTTCTTTTTTTTCAGTAAATGTAAATTTGTTCTCTCTAATGTTTTTTTCATTACTTGAAACCATACCTTATTATATTCTATCATTACAATTGTTAAACATACGCCGTTTACAGCAATAGAACCACCAATTTCTTTACTTTTAATAAATTCATTATTATCTATTTCTATACATATTTCTGTAATTAAATCTGCGTTTTGTATATTCGTTATTTTACCAATCGCTGTTATTATACCTGTAAACATATTTTATATTTTTATATTTATATTTAATATTTTATATTATCTTTCATATTTATTATTATTATATAAATATAAATATAATTATATTTATAAACATAATGTCTACTAATTATAAATATCATATTGAAAATGCTATTAATCGATTTAAATCAGGCGAATTTCTAATTGTAATGGACGATTTAAACCGAGAGAATGAAGGCGATCTTATTATTGCCGCACAATTTGTAACCTCTGAAAAAATGAACTTTTTAATCCAAAATACTACCGGTATCATTTGTTGTCCTATGACACAAGAGAGAGCGAATCAATTACATTTACATAAAATGACTTTAAATAATACTGATAAGCATTGTACCAATTTTACAGTAACTTGTGATTCTAAATATGATATTACAACTGGTGTTTCCGCCCGTGATAGATCATGTACCGCTAATCGATTAGCCGATTATTCATATGATCATTCACAATTTTGTAAACCCGGTCATATGTTTCCATTAATTGCGAAATCTGGTGGCGTATTAGTAAGAAAAGGTCACACTGAAGCAGCGGTTGATTTATGCTTATTAGCGAATTTGGTACCAGTTGGTGTTATTGGTGAATTAATGAACTCTGATGGAACCATGTCTAGGTTAAATGATTGTAAACAAATTTCAGAGAACTTTAATATTCAAATTATAACGATCGAAGATCTTATTATGTATAAAGAAAATTATTGTAATAATGAAAATATAATTGCTACTCCATCTGTTATATTAGAAGCTGAATGTAATTTATCTATTGAAAATTTTAATGATGTGATGGACTGCTCATGTATGATATTTTGGTCTGAAATTGATAATTTAGAGCATACGGTAATCAAATATAATAATTCTAATAATTCTAATAATTCTAATAATTCTAATAATTCTAATAACTCAAACTTGGTTGATTCGAATCAATCGATCCCTGTACGGATACATTCAGAATGCTTTACTGGTAATATTTTACATAGTTTACATTGTGACTGTCACCAACAATTCGAAAAATCGTTTGAAATTATTAAAAATTATGGATATGGATTAGTTATTTATAATAATGGGCATGAAGGACGGGGTATAGGACTTACAAATAAAATTAAAGCATACAAATTACAACAAGATAATAATCTTAATACTATTGATGCAAATTTACATCTTAATTTGCCAGTTGATTCCAGAGATTATACAACAGCATATAACATCATGAAATTTTTAGATATTAATAATATTGATCTTATTACTAATAACCCGATAAAAGTGTCGTTTTTTGATGGATTGTCATGTATTAATATCAATAAAGTTATAAATATTGATGTTGAATCTTGTTCGCATAATATTAAATATTTAGAAACAAAAAAGAAATTAATGAATCATTCTATTGAAATTGCGAATCCATCTAAGGAATTTACATTATTTGATTTTTGTAAAAAGAAAGATATAATTAAAAATTTTAAAATTGCAATCGTTAAAACTAGATGGAATAAATCAATTGTTGACGGCATTTTTAATGATTGTAAAACAATGTTAAAAAATAATAATATTAATGAAAATAATATTATTGAATATGAAGTTCCTGGAGCATATGAATTAGTATTTCAAAGTAAAAAATTAATTACTTTAAATTATAATTGTATTATTACAATTGGCGCAGTTATTAAGGGAGAAACACCGCATTTTGACTATATTTCACAAGCAATTATTAATGGTATAATGAATTTACAATTAATATCTCCTATACCTATTATTTTAGGACTATTAACATGTAATACGTTTGAACAAGCTTTAGATCGAAGTACGGGTAAACAATGTGTTGGAAAAGGTTTGGCAAATAGTGCTATAAAAATGATATTAAATAATTTAGAATTAAATTAATAATTTATTTTTTCTTATAAATTTTTATTATCTATATTTATTATAATGAGTACAGTTAATGTTACTGGTAGTAGCAACGACATGAATTTAGTAGTTAATAGTACAGGTGCTTATATTACAGACTCAACTGATGCGGTTAATTCTATTATTGCATCATCGCAATCTCTTATTGAGGAATTGAGAAACGATTATATTAAATTTTTGTTAAATGGACGAGAAATTACAATTAAATCACCAGAACCAGAACTATCTTTAGTTAATTTCTTACGGGATAAATTGCATCTTACTGGTACAAAAGTTAGTTGTACACAAGGGTTATGTGGTGTATGTGTTGTTATGTTAACATATAAAGACGCGGTTGGTCTTTATCATACTACATCTGCAAATTCTTGTTTACTTAAATTAGTTAATTGTCACGGAAAATCGATTACAACAATTGAAGGTATGAATAATCCAGAGGATATGAAAGCTCAGATACTTCATCCTATTCAACTAGCTTTTCATGAATTGTCGGCTATGCAATGTGGATATTGCACACCTGGTTTTATTATGCAAATTTATAGTAGTCTCCAAAATAGTAATAATCTTCCTACTTTTGAAAATTTAGAAAATCAATTATCTGGTAATATTTGCAGATGTACTGGTTTCCGTCCTATTATTGAAGCCTATAAATGTATTCTCATTGGTATCGTTGAAGATAATAACAATTCTATTACACAGAATAGAATAACTGGTAGTACTGATAGTAATAATCAATATAATAAAGAATATAATACACTTAAATCTAAATGGGCGATTAATGGAACCAACGGATTACCATCATATAACTTTACCAAAGATAATATTTGGGTAACAGATAATGCTCCAAATTTGACAATTAAAAAATTTATTGATAATATAGTTAAACGAAATTTTGTTGGATTTGAATCAAAAATATACAATTATGGTAATATACCTCATGTATGGGGTAAATATTATGTCATTAATTCATTAGATAACTTAGATAATTTAATGCTTAATTTACAAACATCTAGTTATGGTTCATATACTATTAGTGATATTATGTTTGTTGATGCATTAACATCGCATGGTATACCTAATATGGAAACTCTTGTGCGTAATAAAATTATGGTACAAATATCAGAAATTAAAGAATTGAATACTAAAGAAATAATTAATAATAATTATAAATTTGGCGCTTCGGTTAAGCAATCAGACCTTATTATTGCTCTAGCTGAATCGGGGGATGAGAAATATGAAAATATCGCAGAACAATTACAATATGTTGCGCCGAAATCTGTGCGTAATATTGCATCGTGGATTGGTGGTGTAATGTTAACCTTAAAACATGGATTTAGAGGTGATTGGTCAACTATATTAAATGGTGCAGGAGCATTATTTAATTATTATGTATATAGTGATCTCGGTGTAAACCGGGGATTGGAAACAAATAAAACATATGCCGAATTAGAGATCGCTGTTGGGGTAAGAACTCAGTTAATTCTTGTTGAATCTGTTACAATTCCCAAACGTGGTATAAATGAAAAATTCAGATATTATCGCACAGCACTTAGGTTACAATCATGTAATGCTGATATTAATGCCACAATTAGTGCAACAAAAGTTGGTTTAAGTTATACTAAGGTAAAAATTGTTGTTGGTGCTGCGAGTGGTAATTATCTTGATCCTGATTCTAAATATAAAGAAATTGCTGGTAATAAAAATTTGCAAGAACTTTCTAGCGATGGTCCCTTTTTAGCTAATAATTCTGATAATATGAAAACTTTATTTGATTTAGTTGATAATTCTACTAATCTTGTTATTAAATCTTATGCTGAACGAATACATGTTAATCCTAAAACTGGGGATAATTCAAGTCGTACAGCAGTTAAAGGGTTTATTTATAATTTCTTTAACGATGATTTTCTTGATATAAAAACGAGCAAACGATCTGGTTCTGGTGACCAAACGTTTAATTCTGGTTCTGTTGAAAATACAACTGACGATTATCGAACACTTTCATTAGATGGTTCTGCGAATGTACATAAAATGATAAAAGATAGTGCACAAATTGAAAATATAACTTATGAACAAGACACGGGTGCTTTTGCTCAAGCTTATAATAAACCAGAATCATTACAACGTGATCAAACATATGATTTTAAACCAAAAGATAATAAGTTTAAAGCAATTGGGAGACCGGATTCTTTAAATTCGTTTTATAAAGTACAAGGAAAAACTACATTTGGATCAGAAGTACTATCGAGCGCTTTACATCTTCATATGATTTCTTCAAATTGTGCTAAAGGAGAATGTCAATTTAATACGACATTTAATCAAGAGCTCTTAACTAAATGGAGAAATTATCCGGGTGTTGAAATGATAATCGTAAATGATGAATGGTTTAATACTCACTTAGGCGATTCAGCTACAATCGGTACGATAAACAATAATATTACTTATGATCATGGAGTTGCTGGAGCGGTTAATGCTTTCAATAATAATTTATATGCTTTTGGAACAAAAACACAATTTTCGGCTGGATTCATACCAGACGCGGCATACCAAACTCCCTTTGAGAAAAAGATTACGTATTATGGACAAATAATCGGTGGTGTTATAGCTGAAAATCATGAATTAGCTAGATATGTCGCCAGAGAATTAACCAATAATTTAGACCATATTGAAGATACACCTCTATTAGAATGGTTTGATAGCTATGCAGATTCGTCATATGGTACACCGATATTTGATCAATATCAATCGCAAATAAATGATGAAAATACTTTATCTAGAACATATGCTCATACGTTTGGATCCTCGTTCGGTCGAACTGCCGGACTTATGCTTGATATATCTGATAATTCTAATGCTCCTACATTAGCTGGAACAGGTAATGTATATTTAGGTAGTTTACCCGCCGCTGTTGGTACCCCAACTACTGCAGCAGTGGCTAGAGCTAATATGAGAGGATTTTATAAAAAAACAAGTACTGATGGTACACACGCCGTAGTTTCAAACGCAGAGAATGAGGCAAAAGGTCCTTTCTTTGCAACAAATATAAACGAAGGTTCTTATATTATGGGTCAGCTACCTCTCGCTGGTGGTTATTTTTCAGGAGGCGCAGCTGGACCATTAACTGAAACTCTTGGAAATGGTTTAGGTGGATTTCTTGGTGGAGCTAATGGTACGGCGCAAAAATTAACAGCATTCGGGATGCCTACAGAACCTAGAGGTACTACTCCTGGTGCTGGTTTACAAGGAGCTATGATGAATTTTCACGGAGTAGTACCGGCGTTTCCAGCAGAAAGTGTTGAAAACTTTGTATCAACATCTAATAATTGGATGCGAACTAATGATAATCATAAAAAATGGGAAACAGACGCGTCTTTATCTGACTATCAGGGTACTTGTTATAATGATGCGGCTCAGTCTCATTACCCAACAGAAGGCACATCTATGACCTTAAGATATGAAAATGATAATACGATAGTTATACATGGTGGATGGGGTGACGCGCTTTCAGTAGGACAGTACTTAAATATGTCACAGCAATTAAAACCTCAAATGGGACTTCATTCATATGATAATGACGGAAATTTTGTAGGTTCAGATAAAGCAGATGTAATTAAATTTAATCCACAAGCGATGGGAGGACATTTTGGGGCTAAATTTTTATGGACTACCGGTTCCCCACTTGCTTTTTGTATTCTCGCTTTACAATATTTAAGACGACCAATCAAATATATTGATCATTGGTCTACTGGTGATAATCATATTGTTGGAAGATTTAATATGCTACATAAAAATAATATATCTGTAAACTCTTCTACTAATAAAATTACTACGAATATTAGTGATACATATATGAATTTAGATAAAAACTCGATACTCGCAGGTATAGCCACTATGACATCTACTCATTATCTACATTTAGCAAATGTAGTAGATCAAGCCTCCCGTGCAACAATGTTACAAAGTAATATTGGCAAACAAGTTGCTGTAAGAGGTTTTGGTCAAGTCGAATCTCAAGCAATGTGGGCTGTTACTATGTCTAAAGCATCCGCACTATTAAAACAACCTCACCATGTTGTTACTTTAAATAATACTTTATATGAAGCAGATCGAACATTAGCAGGATCCGGCACAAGCGCTCGTACCTCAATTTTACATGGTCTTTTTGCAAATAATGCACAATATAATTCTTATCAATATGGACCACTTGACCCTAGAGAAATGGTATTTAAAGAGGAATATATTGCTATACTTAAAAATTTACAAAAAACTCCTTATCCAGAAGATGTATCTTCGGCGACTTATTATACGAATGATGTTGTAAATGATGCTTCTAATAGTGTTCAATTAACAAATATTGTAAGCGCGTTTGATAAATATTATAAAGATAATGTTACTGATTTTAATAGTAAACCAGAAAATAAATTCAAAAAACGCGGTATGGGATTACACCCATCTGTTTATCAAATATATGCACCATTTAATTCAAATTGTAAAGTTGGAGTTTCTATTAATTCTCAATCTCTAGCGGTTGATTATAGCGTACCAATTATTGATACTGGAACCGGGTCTTATCTAAAAGGTATTCAAGTTTTAGCGGATGTTTTAAAATTAGACTCTAAAGCGATAAACTATAATACATCATCGGATATTGCGAATCATGGGTTTTTACATTCAGGATCAACTGGTGCTGTACAAAATATACGCGCTACATTAAATGCCGGTATCAAAACATTACATGAAATATTAGATAGATTTCCGATAAATCAATATTATTCTGGATCAATAAATGCTATATTACATAATGGTACTGATGCTCCAAATGCCTTATCTACGGTAATGCAGGGGGCGCTTGGTCTTCCATCTTTACCAGCAGATTGCTCTGCGCAAGTTCCACGAATTTATAATGGCCTTAAATCTGTATTAGTTGATACTGGAGTCGCTGATCCAAATACTGGTGGAACAACAAATATTAAAACAACATTTTATGTTTCTGATTTATCTGGTAGTGTAGATCTTTGTGCACTAGATCCACTAAAGAAGTGTTTTGGTGGATATATTAATGTTCCAGGCGCAAGATACGCGATTGATCCATCCACTAATCCTATAAATGTACTAGGTACAACATATACTGTTTCTGGCGAAACACTTGTTGGATTATCTAATACAGATGCACAAGGACCTTTATATTATTACGTATCAAAAGCAGACGGTTCATTAGGCGATCCTTTAGGGCAAGGACCATTTATAGTATTTAAAGATAGAAAATATGATTTATCTAATAATGGTACTAGTGAACATGTTATGATATATGATGTTAGTTATGCCGTTACCGGTGTTGCCAATAAATCTAGAAACATTGATTTAAGAACTAAAACTGGTGCTGAAATAGTTCAACTTTGGAAAGATGTATATAAATGTAGAGCAGTTGTCCGTGATGGAAGTGTAATTCATAATCATACTGTACCAGATCTTCATAGAGAAATTATTGTTCGCACATTAGAATTTGAATATCCAACTGCTTTATCTAATGGTGCAGAGTTTCCCATCCCTGTCTCCCCAGATAATGGAAAAACAATGTTAGCAGTCTTAACACAAAGTGGTTTATCAGCTATGCATACAAAACATTATCAACAATTAACTAATACTACCCGAACAGATTATATTGAAACTATTGAAAATGAACATATGATGGCTAGATGGCCAATGATTGTACAATTCATATTTGTAACATTTAATGGTGATCAATCGCCCGGTGCTATGGGTTTTAATTTTTCACCAACAGGATCAACTGGTGGATCCGTTGGTGGTGGCCCGATTGGTGTATTTCAATATATGTTTAAAGGATTTAATCATGCAATTGGAGAAACTACGCAAGGTGGTGGTGGCGGACAACAGTTTGGGTGTGGTCTTGGAGGAGCGAAAATGAGCCCTTTAAATCCAGAATTAGATAAATGCGGTTTGGCTGAAGCTATTAGTGCTGGATCTACTCCTTCTGCATTATTTACCGCTAAAGGTAATTCTATTATTGTGGAAGGTAATACTATAGATGATCCTCATTGGATTATTGACTGGACATCTGATGGGCTGATGTTTGAAATCACAAATGTTTTAACTACTGCATTATGTGTATCTGAAGTTGATATGTTAACTGGTGAATATATTCATAAACGTTGCGAACTTGTTTCTAATGTTGATAGATCAATTAATCCTCGTGCGGATATTGGTCAGATAGAGGGCGGCTTTATTTTTGGTATGGGAAATGTTACAACTGAAAATTCATCTAAATATTTAGCGAATGGTTCAAAATTACAACACGGACACTGGAATTATAAATGTCCGACCGCCATGCAAATACCTGAGATATTTAATGTACAATTATTAAATAGAGATGATGCATATGTAAAAGGAACACTATCTAAGGGCGTTGGTGAAGTAGCTACACCCTGCGGTGCTGTTGTTGGTGAAGCTGTACGTGATGCTATACGAAACTACAGAGAATCAGTTTCTTTTGCCCTAAGTGGATCTGCTATAACTGATCCTTTTGCCCAAGATGCGTCAGATTCTGGAAGACATTCATGTAATTATATGATGAATTTACATCAAGTAACTCCAGAAAAAATTAGATTTAATACATCTGTATCAAGCGATATTTTAGCATATTTAGCAACTCAGTAATCATAGTTACAAATTTTAGCGTTAATTTATAATAAATAAATTATTTATTTATTATAAATGAATATCATTGGTATTAATGATAATAATTCTACCTCGTCATATTCTATTAAAATTAATAATACATATCTAGAAATTAATTCGGAAAAAGTTACAGCACATTGCATGATAAAAGATAATACTCTTACTATTATTTCTGATTTTCTTAAAAGTGTTAATAATACTACTTTTATTAAATGTATATTAAATCTTGATACAACATTAAATATTCTTTTGGAAAAATCATATATAATTAAAGGTGATATACTTGATAATACTTATTCTGAAACGTCTAGAGATATATTAGTAGATAAAGCATATTATAATATTTTAGAAAAGAATTTTATAAATTATTTTGGAAATAAAAAATTATTGCATGATTTTTTAAAAATTGTACCATTTAAAGAAATTAATTATATTTTAAATACGGGCCCTACAGAAGAGACAGAAGATACCGAAAATGCCGAAATAAAATATGTCGATTTAAATAATAGACATTCAATTTATATTAATGATTTAAGAGACTCTCATCAATGTTTAATTAAATCGATTTTTTCAAAAGCATATGTTATTGATAATCAATCAGATGCACAAATTGTTGTTAATTATGGAGAAAATAATATCGAATATCTTAATAATAAAATTGTTCTTACTATATCCGAGAATTTTTATTTAGGAGGACAAGATATGCTTAAAAGTACAGATTCTATTAATAATTTATTACTCGAAAATGAGTTCAAAGAAATAAAAATAAATTTACCTAAAATAGAAAAACCCGCAGGTTGCTGTGGTGGAGGTGCCTGTGGCAAAACTAAAGAAGAATGTTGTAATAATAAAGTCGACAGCCAAACATCAGATAAAGAAGGATGTGATAAAAAAGAATGTTGTAATAAAGAAACTAAACTAGAAACCGAACCTGAACATAAATGTTGTCAAAATAAACATGACTCTGAATGCTGTAAAAAAAATAAAGAAATTGAGTGTGATTGCGATTCTGAATCTTGTAAAAAAGAATGTAATAAAGAATCAAATAATGCAGAATCGAATAATGCAGAATCGAATAATGCAGAATCGAATAATACAGCATACGGTTTCCTTCTTTATATGAAAGGAACAAAAAAAGAACCCAAATGTAAATATAGTAGAGCTGCGATTGAAAAACTCGATTCAGTTAGTCTTAACTATAATACATATAATGTATTGGAAAACCCAGATTTAAGAGAACGACTAAAAAAAACACATTCTACATTCCCACAGTTATGGTATAAATATAAATTTATTTGTGGAGGTGATACTCTTGATGACTATGATAATTTATCTAAATTATGCCAATATCTTGAAGATACAAAAACACAGTTCGAATTCAGTAAGATGAAAGTATTATAATGCTTTAAATTCATTCAAAACATAATTAGATTTACCACCTCGTTTTTCTATTAATCGTAATTCACTTATAATTATGTTTTGAGATAATGCCTTACACATATCATAAAATGTTAATGCTGTAATATTAGCAGCAACCAATGCCTCCATTTCTACGCCAGTTTTATCATACGCATTTACTTCTGATAGTATTGAAAATTCATTCTTTTTTTCCGATTCTATAGTAATTTCAACACTATTTAAATTGATTTGATGACACAATGGTATTAATTCTGATGTTTTTTTTGCACCCATTATCCCTGCTAATCTTGCAACCCCAATAACATCTCCTTTTTTTACTGTATTTTCTAAAACGGCTCTATATACATTATCCGGAACTTTTATAATACATTGAGCTGTAGCTTTTCTTATTGATGGTTTTTTATTTTGTACATTTACCATTATCGCTTTACCTGCTTTATTTACGTGTGATAACATTAGTTAATAAACTTTTTATATTTTTAACTCTATATTTTTACGATAGACTTAAAAATCAAAATATTAAAATATTATTAGTAATTATATTTATGACAACTATATCTAGATATGATAAACAACTTATTCTCTCTGAATTCGGAGAGACATCGCAAAATAAAATTAAAAATGCAAAAGTGCTAATTATCGGTATTGGTGGTATCGGGAATCCAGTTTTAATGTATCTCTCTTCTATGGGGTTCGAAAATATTGGAATTATTGAATATGATACAATTGAACTTTCAAACCTTCATAGGCAAGTTATATATAAAGAATCAGATATAGGACTTTCAAAACTTTCGTGTGCTGTAAATTTTTGCCGAGAGAGAAATTCAAATGTTAAAATTAAAATCTATTCTTTAAAAATAACGAATTCTATTGCATTAACTATTATTAGTCAATATGATATAATCATTGATTGTACTGATAATATATTTACTAGATATATTATTAATGACGCATGTGTATTATTAAAGAAACCGTATTTTTTTGGTTCGGCAATCGAAACATCAGGACAAGTTGGTGTATTTAATTATAAAAATTCTCCATGTTTACGATGCATCTACCCACAAAATAATATGCCTACGTGTGAATCTACCGGTGTTCTAGGTATAATTCCAAGTATTATTGGAAATTTACTCGCGTTAGAAGTTGTTAAATTCGCATGTAATTTTGACGGATTACTCTCTAGTAAGTTACTGAATTTTGATCTTTTTCATGGATTTACTACTATAAATATTCCTAAAAAAAATGATAATTGTATTGTTTGTAGTAATAACGCATATATAAATG
>Ga0209279_10001027_pt1 | contig 15698 bp, 30 predicted proteins | sample CoawatmetaG00DNA_3_FD_187508 | JGI IMG/M metagenome (GOLD analysis project Ga0209279, IMG submission 187508) | Marine microbial communities from the West Antarctic Peninsula - Coastal water metaG006-DNA (SPAdes) (version 2) | ecosystem: Environmental > Aquatic > Marine > Coastal ... | reverse complement strand
ATCTATTATCACTGCCAGGACTACTACGATAGAAACTATCTCTATCCTCTTTCCTATACTCAATGTATGGTTCTACTGAACCCTTACTACAATGTTGACTACCTTGATTCAAATACTCATTGATAGCATGAGCAGGTAGAGAGAACATACATAACAAGACTATCCAACGTATCATTAGTAGCCTCCATTTAATTGTCTATCAAACTCTTTCAAATCATATTTAAATTGCTCTAGCTGATTGTCTAACTTATAGAATGTTGACTCCATAGCTCTGACCTCAGCCTCTGATGCAAATGTACCAAATTGTGCTTGCATAGCTCTACCCATAGCATCTATCTCTCCTATACGTACAACTATATTAGCTATCTCTTGAGTCATTTGTTCTCTAGCGTCTTGATATCTTGAGTTAAGATTGGTTATGCCATTATTAGCAGTCTTTTCTACAGCATCTATTCTAGCATTCACCATTTGAATTTGAGCTTGTACATCACTCTGCATAGTACTGTCTGCATTCACCAATGTACCTGATGCTTTGTATAATTCTTGTATGTTTGCATCTAGCTTAGTCACATAATTAATCATTGTGTAGCTGGCACCAATAACAGTTAACACTACTGGTAACCATATTGCTATACTTCCTACTTTCATTAACATGTCTCCCTTTGTAAGACTTCCGGTAGCTCATAGTCACATGGAGGCTTCGGAGGTCCAAATCGTTCTTTTATTTGCCACAAATCAGCATCTGCACCATCATATATTAGTTGTAGTACGGAATGCTCAATTGCTTTTCTTACTGCATAGGTAACAGACTCGTTCTCTGTATACCCACTCTCTATCTCTATCAATTTAGTACCCATATCTATAAACTTAAACACATCAGAACTTATCTGTGTACTTAGTATAGTCTTCTCGGAACTTATCGCTAATAATATTTCACCTGATGCAACAGATATTAATCGTATACCTATTGTAACTGTATCTTTTCTAATCTCTGTATTGATACCAACACCAAGTGCTCTAGCTCCAGAGCCTCCTGTAAATGTATTAGTATCGTAACCAACTATGCCACCCTCTATTATAACTCCTGCAAATAGAAGAGGTCCTAAACTATCTGTATCACCAGCAGTCTCTCTTGTCTGTCTTATTATCTGTCTCTCTTTCAACAGATTGTCAAGAGCTGTCCTTTCTACTACTGTAAACCATTCACCCTTACTAGCTCTCTTCAGAGCTTGTATCAACCATATCTCAGCACCTTGTGTTACTGCTGTACTGATCAGAGCCATGTTCTGACTAGGCTTTCTTTGACCAGTCTTATCAGTAAACGAGTACACAGCTATAGGTACTTTCCTTACTGGAGGTGCTATCATCTCTAACGGTTCATATATTATCTCTGAAGTAGATACTGGCAAGTCAAGTGGAACTGCCACACATCCTAATAATATACTAAAACTGAAAATCGTTAAGAGGTAATGTAATCTTACTGTTACCATCTGGTCCATTTATTTCTAATATTACTTCATCTGCACTCGTGTCTTTAGTAAACTTTATATTAGTCCCATTGAAAGTCATCTCTCCTGAGCAATCACCAAAAGAAGTATCCTCGTTATTTGTTACAGCTGAGTTTGGATTTGTTATTGCTCCACTACTCCATGTACTACCACATGCCTCACCAAAGAGAGCCTCTTCCATCTCTTTAGAGAACCTAGCATATATCCTAGACTCTAAGTTCTTTATGAACTTTGCATAGTTTGTATTCTTTAATGCTGCCTGTCTCTTATCCTCATCTGATACTCTCTTCTCTCTTATAGCATCTGATCTAGTTCTCTCTTGGTTCTCAATTGTCAGATAGTGAGCACTGGTACCTATCCCACTAAAGGATGGGTTCTTATATCTGTGAGTCAAGTCTGTACCATTAGCAATCTGCGAGCATGCCCACATTGCTACTACAATAGTCATTAGCATTATTGCAAATGTTAAAGGGTCATTGTTTCTCATTCTTCTTCTCTTCCTCTTGTAGCTCCATCACTGTATGGATCTTCTGATCCAATCTTATCATATCATTGTCGAGCATTCTAATTCTGTCTATCAAAGCTATTAATGTTGTAAGAGTACTACCTAACACAGGAAGTATCTCTGTAGTAACAAATTTCCAAATATAGTATATAAAGTAAGACATTCCAACAGCAACAACTGTGGGCACTCCATACTGATTAATCAAGTCTGCAATTTCCATACTAATCTTTCCTCGCATCTTCTTTACCATCTGCAGCACTCATTCTACGTACATCTGGCTTCACACCTAGTGTGTGACATATTAACGCGTCCAACCTAACTATCTCGTTATTCATGGTCTTAACACGGTTATCAAGCGCACTGATCATCCCTTTAATAGTATTGGCACTATTGACTACCGATTGTAGAATATACTTTAATAACATGATAATGAAGAAACCACCACCAATAACTGCTGCTATAGAGAATCCGAGGTCTGCAATAAGTTTAAACGCTTCCATAACTACTCCACTTTATTAATAAAGGTCGACGTTATTATTTATATAAATAGTAACAACAGATAAACCTCTACACAAAATATAAGGAAAAAGGAAGATATTATGGCCAAAAGAGATGCAATTTTCGATTACTCAGGAGATTTTGATGTCACTCCGTACCAAGCAGGTATGAAGACAGACTGTACAACCAATGCCTCAGACTATTATACTGAAAGATTTGATATACATTGGTCTGGAGATCCTGCAGCAAGTGCAGCTAGCAATCCTACTGTAAGAGCAGGATGGGAAGCAGGTATGTATAAGTCTTTAGCTGTGTATGATATACCAGTAGCATCTTATGCAAAAGATTTTGAAGCACCTACATGGACTCATAAATTTATTGCTGATATAAAAACTGCTTTTAACTTACCAAATCCAATTACAATGAGCTCTTGGAAAGATGAATATACTGAGACAGCTAATGAAGAACACAATTTCTTCTGGATTGCTGATAAGGATAGAGCAGACATGCCTATGATAATAGCAAATGCAGGAATGACTGCAGAAAGATCAGAAACAATTCATAGTTCTATGATACCTAAGTGTGCATTGTATGTTACAATAGATGGTGAAGGTAATGATCCATCAGTATCCTCTTGTCCTCACACAGTATGGCCAACATCTACAAATGCTACTACTTTAAATAATCACTATACCTCACTGGTAGATGCAAATACAGCTGCTGGTAGTTATACAGATCCTACAAAGGTAGGTAGTGAATTTACAATGAGTAGTTTATTAATGTTAGTTAATTCTGAAAATTATCACAAACAAACAGCAGATGCATCTAGGACCACTGATACAATTACATTTATAATGGCCTTTGGTCAAGATTATGCAACAATAAAAGCATTGATAGATGCTGCAATAGCTTAGGAGAGAAATATGTTTAACCAAATGATTGAAAAAAGTATTCATAAAAGTCAACATTGTCAACGTAACTGGGACTTATCAAAAGAAATACCAGAACAAGACTTAGAGACAATAAAGACAGCAGCTACCCAATGCCCTAGTAAGCAGAACGAGAGCTTTTACAAAGTAGTATTTGTACATGATAGAGATACTATTGATCAGATAGCTGATTGCACTAAAGGGTTTTCAACTAGCTCACAATATCCTTACAAGGCCAATGCCACAGGTATGGATGACGAGCTTCAAATCAATACACAAGTACAAGCTAATTTATTAGTAGCCTTTGTTAGAGATTATGGTACAGCTGACCACGCATCTACACCAGAATTAAATATGTATCATGCCAACAATGGTAAGATAGAGCCAGAACTATTAGAGACATTAGAACGTAATAGACAAATGGCTATTGGTATTGCTGCTGGTTATACTAATCTTACATCAGCTCAGCTAGGTTATGGTACTGGATGTTGTGAATGTCTTCATGATAGACCAGAGATAGAACGTCTATTAGGTCTTGAAGATCCTACTGGAGAAAAAGTAGTATTATTAATGGGTATTGGATATCCAGATCCTAAGAAGACTAGAAGAGAACATCATACTGATAAAGGTAAGATCTTTCCTACATTCAAAAGAGATATAGCATTTAGTGAAGTACAAGCTAAATATAAAAATCCTGTAGTAAAAGAATTACAAGTAGCTTAACCATTATTAGCTAACAGTCTACCCATTATAGCTCTACCATCCTCCGATAATAAGTTGGATGTATGAGCTTCTTGGAGACACTCAAGTACAAACTCCTTAGAAAATGTTGGTAGATCATTAGGGCCAATCAATCCATGCCCTTCCTCCATACCAAATACATTAACAGCAAATAATACAAAAGCAATATCTATATTATCTACCAATATTAGATCTTTCTTCTTTGTTGGTTTTTCTTTAGGTGTAAAATTTATTACATTATTTGCCAATATCTTTTTTCACCTCGTCAAATAGTTGTATTGCTTTATTTGCATCAGTCTGTAAACCACCTTCTAATTCTATAGTCTCTCCTGTTATAAAACTACCAGCCTTAGAGCATAATAGTATCACAGTACCTCCTATATCATTTTTATTACCTAGTCTTCCACTCACGTGCACATCTTCCATCCTCTTTAAATCATAATCAATACCCTCACGTCCCATTAGTGATGTGGCATAAGGGCCAGGTGCAATAGTATTAATGTTTATTTTTTTATCTATTAGATCAGCTGCTAGTACTTTCATTGAGTGATGCAAGCTAGCTTTACTTACATAGTAGCTCATACCCTTATGTTGAGGAGCACACTTATCTAATCCAGCTATCGATCCTATATTAACTACAGAGCCACCATTCTTCATTAGAAGTGGTAACAATTGTTGTGTAAGAAAGAAAGGTGCTTTGGTATTTAAGTTGAATATGTGGTTCCATTTCTCTCTTGTTATCTCTTCCATAGGATCATCAAACATTGTACCAGCACAATTGACTAGTATGTCACATTTGTTTATCTTACTAACTGTCTTTTTTATTTGTCGTAGATCAGTAACGTCACATGCATAGCCCTTAGTCGTACTCATCACCTCTTCTTCATCTATATGATGATATAATATAGTAACATCACATCCATTCTCTCTTAGAGTATCAGCTATCATCTTACCTATACCACGAGAGCCACCTGTAACTACAGCTGACTTTCCTTCCACAGAAAATAGTTCTTTAACTTTCATTGAATTTTCTCTCACTTATATCTCTAAACTCTCGCACTTCATAATCTAAATACTTTCTTCCTGTACTATAATTACCTAAGTAAGGTGTAAGACCACCAGATACTTCTATCGTTGTACCTTTAACATATTCACCAGCAATTGACGATAGATATATTATAGGACCTATAATATCCTCTTTATGTCCTATCTTACCTTGAGGATTGAACTCTTTTAACCATTTGAGATCTTTCTCAGGACTTTCATCTAAGATACGTAACATATCACTTTCAAATGGTCCAAGGTTTAATGTATTGACATTAATATTATATTTGTTTACTTCATTCTGTATTTGAAATGATAGTGACATCAAACCTCTTTTAGATGCATTATAGCTATATTGTTGGGTACCAAAAGCTACTATTCCTTCAGTTGATCCTATATTAATAATAGTACCGCCATGCATTAGAGGTATAAATTTCTGAATCAATAGGAACTGTGATGTCAGATTAGTATTCATAACAGTATCCCAACCTTCTTCTGTAAACAGATCAAATTTGCTACCATATGATACACCAGCACAGTTTACCAGTACATCTATCTTACCAACTATATCTACACATCTCTGTATACCTTTATCAGTACTAATGTCAGCAGTAAAGCCAGTACATTGTAATTCTTGTGAAGTTTCTTGTACTAATGCTGATCTTCTACCACATATTACTACAGAGCCACCATTCTCTTTTACACCTTCTGCAATCATTTTACCTACACCAGTATGTCCACCAGTAATAAAGAACCTCTTACCTTCTATATTAAATAGATCTTCTATCTTCATAATGCTAATAACCTTCTTTGATATTGTTCTTTCATCTTTAACTCTCTATTAATCACTTCTCTACCATCCACATTACCAATTCTAAGATCATTTAAATTATATCCTAGATTCTTTAGTCTGTTATAAAACTGCCACTGACCATTCATAGTACCTCTCTTTGTCAGCTCTGCATCAGTACCATCTCCATATTGATTAAACTTTAGTGAATGCGCATCTGCTATCTCTCTACATCTCTGTCTAGTAAGACCATCATTTCTGGTCCACTCACCATCACCATGTAATTCATATCCATAGTACAAAGGATCAAGTTGCATTTTAGATCGTATAGCATCATTGTTCTCACTCTGCCATGAATGAGTATCTATCCACAGTGGCATGAATGTAACAGTATCCACAGGACAATCATCTCTAAAGAAGAACTCATTATTCTTCCACATAATCTCTTCTGTATCATGCTGCAGTCCTATAATTATACCAGCACTTATAATTAAATCAGGACATTCATCTTTCAATCTAAACAGGCCATCCTTAATCTTATCAGGATGCATGCCTTTACCTATCAACTTACCAGCCTGATGGTTAAGAGTCTCTATACCAAATAATACACTACGAAGGCCTTGATCGTATAATAGTTTGACTGTCTCCCATCTAGTTATCATCATATCTAAACGAGCATATGCACTAAAGTCTATCTTATGATCTAGTTTTGCAAACTCATCATGGAACCTTCTAACCTTAGGTGCACTATCATTATATGTATCAGCACTCATCATCCATCCTGTAGTACCCCATTTGTCATGAGCATACTGTATCTCATCTTTTACCATAGCTGGATCTCTATTATACTCCCACAGCTTCTTACCATTTAACTCAAATGCACAGAAGGAACACTTGAATATGCAACCTCTTGCTATCTCTATAGGTAGTGCCTCGTTACGAAAGATAAGGTCATGGTCTTCAAATCGTATAGTTGATTTATTAAAGTCATCATAACCTCTAGTGTAAGATTTCTCTGTACGTTTCTTTTGCTCTATTGCTCTTGTCATCTCTACAACAGATACTTCTGACTGACCTATCATCCTTATATCTACATACTTGTCATCTTCCTTTGTATTGAATATAGGATACCCAGCCTTTGCTCCACCAAATGCTATCTTACAATGTGGTGCAATCTCTCTTATGTACTCACTCAGCTCTGGCCAATCAAACCTACCTACTAGATGAGCAAGCCTATCACCCTGTCTACTATGCCAGAATCCATCTTTCTCTAATTGTACAGGAGCACCATCTATTCTATTGTGTGCTGTCTGCTTAGTTGGGTCACTCCAGGACCACTGATCATATCGTACAGGTTGAAGCAGAGTAGTACTGACTCCTATCCATAGAGTGTCTTTAGTTAGAAATTTTCTAAGTATCCGCTTGAGTTCTATTGTAGTATATCTGGTAAAGAAGTCTACCACCTGGACTTCATATCCATGATCTCGTAGTTCTGTTGCTATCCTATACGTACCAGCATACCTTCCAAAGCCAGGAGAGCATACATCTGTTAGTAGTATTACGTCAGGGTTGTACTGTAGCATTAGACCTCAAAATTCGGATTATTATAAATGCTAGCATTAGAATGCTATCATGTTTCGATTGCCCTCTCTAGGACCCCATAAAGTATCTTATAGTACCATTTATATAAATCGATAGCCCAATAGAGTTGATTACAATCAATGCGCGATCGTTCCACATAAATGCTACAATTACCCAACCCATAAGTCCTACTATATGAAAGACCAGATTAAGTGGGTAGATATTATTAGCAGTAAACATCATACCAACAATAAGAATAAGAGAGGCAGCCCATTTGAGGTACCAATCTTTAGTATGTGTTGGTGTTACTTTCTGTAGTACATTCTCATTCATCTTCATTTTAATATATTCTTCATCTCTCATTTTCTAATCCACTTTCTATTACAATAACCACATTGTGCTGATCCTCCTACAGGTACAGTATAATATACCAATGGATGATCACCACCATCACTACAGCTCACTTTCTCTTTATAAGTATACTCTATCTTATAATGAGTAAAGTCTTCCATACTCTTAGTCGCCATTTTGTTGATCCCTAATCAGTTCTCTATTCTGTTCTACTCTTGTAGGTGTACGAGGTAATCCTAACTCCTGCTCTAAGTCATCTATTCTAGTCTCCAGCCACTGTTGTACTATGTGGTAGTCTCTTGCCTCACCACCTCTCAAACTAATTGAACCATAGTGGACAGCTAACTGTTCAAATATTAATTTAATATTCTCTGGTTTCCACTTCTCTGGATCCTTCTTCCAACTATCCACATTATCACCCATACCATTCTGTAGGTATCCTTCAACAATATCATCAGGATGAGGAAAGTATTGAGTATCTCTTACTCTCTTATACTCTTCTCTTAATGTATCAAGTAGTAGTTGTTTATCCACGTATTCTCTTCTCTAGTTTTATCTCGTTGTCTATCTGATTGATTCTTCTACTCAACCAGGTAACGATAGTCTCTTTGTCTCTATCTTGAAAGTCCTGATCATTTATTATATCTAACTCAGTATTCAATACATTACGTAACGTATGCTGATCCACACCATGGTATACAAAGTTATCATCTAAGCCAGCATTGTCTAGTATCTCTCTCATCTTCTCTTCTGGTTCCATATCCTCATCCAGCATATACTCATCTGCTTCATTACCATCACCTTCTATTGTATCTTGAATATCTTTTAGATGAGCTGGATCTGTCATATCATGCTTAGGCTGGTAATTTGTAATAGTATCAGATACAGATAAGCCATTACCATACCTCATAGGTTTAGTTGCTAGATAGTTATCAAACTTAGATCCATATGATCTTACTCTAGTATGATCCTGCATTCCATCATATATCTTACCAGGTTCACTATCTGATGGTAGGTCTTCTGGATAGTGTGATGAAGGTCCTGCATAGTTACTCATAATCCTTGATCCTGTCATGTTAGGGTTACTCATGATCCTTGTCCTCTATATCGTTTCCAATTAGATCTCTTGTTCTTATTCTTAGGTGTACATCTAGCAGCTCTACCGATAGACGTTACCTTCTTATGTTTCTCATGCTGTATTACATCAGATGTATAGTTAGCCTTCTTAGCCATTATCTTCTAACTCCAATCGTGGATCCTTGATCTTATCATTATCATAGCCCACAAATATTAAATTAATTGTTAACATATTAGGATCAAGTATCTGTAGTCTCTGTATACCAAACCCTCCTAATGCCTGAGTACTATATTTATATTCCACACCATACTTAGACAATTTACTAACCCAATGTGACAGGTTAACGCAATTCAAATTGATACCACCTATAACAGTATTCCAAGGCTCATCCTTAGATGGGACAGGGTATACTTGTAGTAGAGGTATCTTATCAATATATAACCATTGCGAGTGTAGCTCTGTTGGAGGGGTATACCCTTTCACAAGGCCAATCACCTTAGTCCACCAATCGATAGACCCTTTCAGGTTGTTAGTACAAATGATAAACCCGCCAAACGAGCCTAGCTTATCATCCATCATTCTACCTTCATCTCCACCAGCTCATCCAACGCCTTCCACTTCTTCTCCAAGTAGTCTTGACGTACCATCATTAGTTCTTCTTTAGTCATAGTATTATCTGCTCGTGTCATCATAGTCGTGCAAGAGTACAGGCCAAACACTACAATTAGTATTGCTATCACCACATAAAACCAACTCTCGAAACTATACTCTGCTCTCATATTTTTAAGAGCCTTCCAGATGTCTAAGATCATCTACTATCTCCTTCACTGTTAGCATACACTTACCGCATTGGTATTCCATTAGGTGGTGTATCATTTCATCACTTGCATTATTCTGTATCATCTGTCGTACGGACTTAATAACTTTACTCTCATTCAGCCCCTTGCACAGACATACTATCATTTTGCAATATATTTCTCTCTATCAACATTACGAGCCGTCTGGGCACCTTCGCTATCATACTGATATATCTCACTCTCATTATCCAGATAGATAATCTTCTGTTCCATAAGAATACCAAGAGACTTCTCTATACCTAACTGAAGCCCCTCATCCCTACCAGACCTGTATGAACTATAACAACATATACCAATAACAGATAGGCAACATATAGTAATAAGCCACATATCCATCTATACAATCTCCTCAAGCACACCAAGTACCTCCGCAATAATCAATGCCAAGCCAGCATACATCAACATAGGGTGTATACCCCATCCTGCCATCATCATCATTAAACCACATACAACACGTACACCAGACTTAACAAAGCTAATATACATATGAGAAGGGTCTACGTCTCTAGGTTGAATACTCATTTGTCAAGTCCCTCCATCCACTTACGAAAACTCCTTAAACTACTAATAAGGGTAACATTAAGACATAGTAGGACAATCACATTAAACAATATAAAATAGTCCATAAAATGTAAAGCTATAATACTCATGACGTCTCCTTTCATTACTTATAATACTAATATACATCATATAACAATAACGGTCAACATATAAGTTAAGACATAAAACAATAAGAAACTACGGGGTAAGAGCAATATAGTATAGGATAAGGGGGGGAAGAGGGATAGAATAAGGACATTGATAGGGCCACACAATGTTTCTGCCTTTGGTTTACCTGATTTCTGCGTATAATTAAAAATATCCATAAAAACCTGCCTTCGCTGTCTCTTTAACCCACGCTGAGGGCCACAAAGTCTGTCTGCCTCACCCACACTCACTGCGGGCCACTGTAAGCTGCGCTGAGTGCGGGCCAGTAGTTTGTGGGTGTGAAAGGACTAGAAACACACCCACCACAGCGGGCCACATATGCGGGCCACTGTTATCTCTGAAGAAAATCTGGGAGTATCTGGCTCTCTGTGCGGGCCACTCCTATATTGTTGTTGACTGGCACTCCCTGCGGGCCACGCTGCTTGTGCACCTGGATAGCCATCTGCTGTAATCCGTATGTGATCTGCAGCTTCCTGGGACTCTCTTTCATGGTCCGCCTGATCTTCTGCGGGCCACCCTTGCCTCCGTGCTTGGTCTCTGCCAGCTGGTACCAGGCGCAGATCACATCATCCGGTTTTGACATATCCCCGTTTACTGCGAGAGCGCCATCCATATTGAATGTCTTAGCCTCCGGGCCAACTGTTTTCGCGAGTATCGCCTGGAAGTTGTATTGCATGATCTCCTCATTATTCAATCCGGATCTCTGCGCCACTATCTTGAATTCCTTGATCATCCACTTTCCGTTGTAGATGATCTTGCCATTCTGATAATCGATATCCCAATTCTTCATATTCTCATCATCCTACTCTCAGCCCAATCATCCAGAACAATATCTTCCAGATCGAATATTCCCTTTTTCCAGATCTCATCTATATCAACTTTCAGATCAACCTGAATGAAGTCTATCAGATTTGCTTTGTATTCCATAGGAGCTAATACATCTCCTACTTCTGAAGTTCCGAATTGTAGTTCAATTTCTTCTAATGCTTGTTCGTATCCCATATCGTTTATCATTATTCATATACTCCCGCATTAATGTTTTCATTTAGAGCATTCCAAGCTGCCCAATAAGTTTTGTAGTATTTTGATTTACGATCTTGTTTAAAATATTTTGTCATCACTAAGATGTCTTCTAAAGCTTTTTGTGTTTTGTTTCTCATTTTGTAGTCCTTTATTTTATCTATAGGAACATCCCTATACCCTACCATACACCTTTTCTATATACCGGGCAACAATTATCTTCACTTTCTTTTTTCATCCCCTTTTTTTACTCCTCCCCACTATTATACTTCTCATTCAATATATTCCAACACTCCCAATACTCTCTACTCTTTCCCTCCCCTCTTCTTATTACTTTCAATATACAACTCAACTCCTCTATACTCATATTCCTATTTACATTAAAACTATTCATTATCCATATACCTCCTCTTCATCACTATCAACATATACATCATTAACTAACTTATATACTTCACATAAACTATCTCCATTATCATAACATAATTTAAATATTCTATTATCATCTTTTCTTCTAATAATTTCTACATTCATTTTATCATCTTCATATATCATTTCAATATTATTCTTCTCCTCCAACTTTATATTAACATATTCATAATCATCTTTTATTCCAACTATATCATTTAATACATTTTCATAATTCATTTCTATATCAAATCCAACATATTCAATACTATCAATAATACTATCTTCAATACATTTAATTTTATAATATCCACTACTATCAATATTCAATTCAATATCATTTCTATTACTAAACAAACTATCATTACTATCAATTAATTCATTTACATTTATTTCATTTAATTTTAACATTTATATTTAATCCTTTTTTATAATTAATTAATTTTAATTATACTTTATTATAATACATTTTCAATCTCTTTACAACATTTTATTTAATTATTTTTTTCTCAACCCCACAGTATACCCCAAAAATTTGCGGAGCCTTAAGGTAGACTCTCTAAGAGGGGCGTATATAGGGGGGCGTATATAGGCGTCTATATCCGGGGGGGTTATATAGAGATTGAAACTAATTAAAAGAAAGTGAAAATAGTTGTTGTCCGATATATCAAAATGTAGTACAATAAGGTATAGGGCTTTTCCTATAGATAAGATAAAGGACTAAAATATGACAAACTTAGTAGGAACAACAAAAGTAATTTCAAACTCAACTGGAGACATTCAACATAATGTTTCAGCTAACTTGGTTAACACAATTTCCAACATAGCTGCTTACGGAAGAGCATCTGTAACTAGATGGGATCAAACAGGAGATGTTTTATCTTTTGATATTGACACTCATGATCATAGAGAAGTAGCTGCAATAGCGAAAACATTAGCTCATTGGTTAGCTGGAAAGAACCAGGACATATATGTAGAAAGATTTGTTTCATCAGATTCTACTACGATAGCGATTGAAAATCCTATCTTGAAACAACCTAAATTGTTTGGAGAAGTAAAAGACAGACAGGATAGGGTCAGAGATGGATCTTGTATAGTAAAGGAAATGAATACTCACGAAGCTGATGGATTCACAATTGCTCAAGTTTGGGCAGATGTAGGAACAGGAGCTTTTAGAGACTTCACTAAAGACACAATCGTTTCAGCAACTCAAGCTCAGAAGGGGGCGTAATTATGACATTCAATTATAACGAATCAAAAATCGAAGCTGTAGAGCCGGTCGTATATACGGACAAACCTAAACCAGCAGTTATGGGGTATAGGTCAGACGATCCTATACCATCTAATAACGACACGCTTATATACTGGAAGAATGCATTTGAGGATAAGGTTAGAGAGAACGTGAGACTAGAAGATCGTATTAAGGTCCTGCGTATGGAACTAGATGCTGTTAAGAGTATGGTAGATAGTGCAATCAAATATAAAAGGGGACTGTAGATGTTTAATATAGTAGCGAGAGTAGATGCGTGGATGATGAAACAATGGGAGAGAATTAAAACAGTAGCTTTCCTTACATTAATGGGAGCGTTCTTATATGGATACTTTACAGGATTGTTCATAACATAATAACAGTTTAGCGCTGGAGTAGATGAATACTACTAGGCAGTAGCGTATAATAGCTAGCTGCACTGATGCTAAGATTGAGCCTAGGTTGTTAGTCCTACCTAGGCTTTTTCTTTATATAAAGGCGGGGGGGTGTTTTATTTGCGTATATATGATTAAATATAATGGTAGTATAGATTGTGCTTTCCTTTCTTTTAAAAAATTTCTCAAAAAATAATTACGAAAAAAAAAGCTTGACCCAGAAACCATTATGATGTACACTAAAGAAGTATTGGGAGTACCTGATGCAAAGTGATACGAGGTGGTCGGTCACTCTAATAGAATTAAAAAGCTCTTCCTAGGATACAGAGTTGCCACCTTACAGTTTACTGGGGCGTAGCCAAGCGGTAAGGCACCGGTTTTTGATATCGGTATCCCTGGTTCGAATCCAGGCGCCCCAACCAACTCTAACCAAAGGACCAACAATGCCAAAGAAACTCCAGACAAGAGAAGACAATTTAAGAGAGAGTAAGAGGAAACATCTAAAGTTCCTAAAGGCAGTTAAGTACAGACCACGTTCAGAAAGACCTCAGCTAGATAGTAAGAAGGAAGTTACAGTACAAGAGGTTGTCCAAGTAGACAGAGAAGGCGAGAAGCAAAAGCTGAGACGTATGGGTTGGCCTGGCTTTAAGAAGAACAAAAACAGAACAAGTAAGACATATACAGTAGCCCCTGCATACAACAAAGGGCCTTATATGGTTATCAGCAAAGACGAGGTAAAGAATATTGGGAGATAAACCTAATCCACAAACAGATGTTAATGTAGGGACTGAGCAAGGGTCTGATAGTGAACAGAAGCTATGGAAACATAAGGGCGGTCCGTTTGATGTCAACTTGATCACATCAGAGGTTTGCCTACAGTGTGCTGCATGTTGTAAGACAACAACAAGGAAGGAATTCCCAAGAGAGAAGTATGCCAGAGACTATGTTGAGTATGGTATGGCTATGTGGGGATACAGTGAGGATAAGTTTAAGTATGAGTATGATGGGGGCGAGAAGTCTAAATGGGTCGTCTTAGTTACCCACAATTGCGTTCAGCTTAATAAAGATAATACTTGTAAGCTGTATGAGAGGCGCCCTAAGATGTGTAAGAAGTATAACTGTCTGTGGTCGTCTAATATAGATAAGAGGCTTCCTCAGAGTTGGCCTATCATAAAAGACTTGCTAAAGCCACTCGCCTGATGGGGAGTGTCCTGATATACGTATCGACGGTTCGACTCCTGAAAGAAAAGAGTTAAAGTAATGTTGCGCTTTAGAAAGACCTTCTGAGGCTACTAGCCAATCTGTAGAAAAGATATTAGATATATGTAATAGTCCATCCCCTTGGATATGTTCAAGTAGGTCTTTAGGTTTCTTAATTAGATCTACTTGTATAAACTTTACCTTCCATTGACGAAACTGTTGTAGACGCATTGCAATGTTATTGTCAAAGTATTGATTAGTAGCTTCAAGACCTTGTCTAAAGGTAGGGTCATTGATAAGAACTTGTGGATCAACATACTGTCTACTGTTACCAAACCATTTAAAGTGTTTACAACTACCCTTATAATCTAATAGTAGATCAGGTATTGATAGCTTATCACTATTATAGATATGTTCTATCCATTGTAATGCTAGAGGATTGAAGTCGTATAGTATTAATGTACCATCTACTTTAATTGCATTAGAATGAAAACTATCTAAAAATTTAAACCCTGATGCTGGTAATGCAACAGTATCGTATTGCTTACCCTGGTTGTTTAGATTCATATCCTCACTATTCAATAGCCATATCTGATCTTGTACACCTTGTTCTATTAGCTGTAGGAATTGTTTTTGATTGAAGTTTGTTATATCTTTATGTGGTTTCTTATCTTGTATCGATTGCCACATTTGATCTGACTTCTCTTCTGGATAGTAATACGTACGCTTACTTCTTATCTTCTTGTCCCAGTTATGTATAGACATATTATGTTTGTATGCTTGTACTATAAACATCCATCCAGGACAAAGACTATAGAACTCTCCTGTACCTGCAT
>Ga0209279_10001018_pt1 | contig 15831 bp, 19 predicted proteins | sample CoawatmetaG00DNA_3_FD_187508 | JGI IMG/M metagenome (GOLD analysis project Ga0209279, IMG submission 187508) | Marine microbial communities from the West Antarctic Peninsula - Coastal water metaG006-DNA (SPAdes) (version 2) | ecosystem: Environmental > Aquatic > Marine > Coastal ... | reverse complement strand
CTCAGGGCTTGAGTTACGAATGCTTGCTCATTACATGAATGATGCAGCTTATACAGACACTATACTTACAGGTGACATACATACAGCTAATCAGAAAGCAGCAGGCCTTGAGACGAGAAATCAGGCCAAGACTTTCATATACGCTTATTTGTACGGCGCAGGTGACGAGAAGATAGGTAGCATAGCAGGTGGTGGCCGTAAGAAAGGAAAGCAACTTAAAGAAAGCTTCCTAAAGGCTACACCCGCACTTGCAGAGCTTAAGGCTAACGTTGCACAGTCAGCAGCTAAGGGCTACATAACAGGCTTAGATGGACGTAAAGTGTTTATCAGGTCAGAACATGCAGCACTTAACTCGCTACTGCAATCAGCGGGAGCCTTAGTTATGAAGCAAGCTTTAGTAATCCTCGACAACTACGCTAAGTTGTGGAAGCTTGATTATAAGTTTGTAGGTAACATACACGATGAGTTTCAAGTGGAAGTCTTAGCAGCACATGCAGACAGGTTTGGTTCTTTAGCCGCCAGCTGTATCGAAGCAGCAGGTATACACTTTAAGCTTAGATGCCCGTTAGCTGGAGAGTATAACGTAGGTGACAGCTGGGCAGATACTCACTAGGGGAAAAGAATGCAAACTAAAGAAGAAAGAGCAGCGTACAATAGAGAATATCACTTACTTAATAAAGAAAAAATAGCAGCTAACAGGAGAGAATATTACTTAGTTAATAAAGAAAAATTTAAGGAGGCAAATAAGCTAATTAACGCAAGACACTGCGAAAAAAACAACCCAATTACTAACGCTAAGCGGATGACAGTTAACGGTAAATATGTTTCGAGGAAGCATCCTTTATGGAAAATAGGGAACTATAAATCATTTAATGATGCAGCCTTTAGCTCTTTTGTTAACTATAGTAAATCTACTGATGGTTATGTCTATGCTATTAAAAACAAAGCTTGGCCTGAGTGGGTTAAAATAGGCAAAGCGGGTGATGCTGAAGATCGTTTAAAGAACTATCAAACAGGCGACCCCTTTAGAGCCTACACCTTAGAGTTTTCTTTTAAAGTGACTAACAGGCATACAGCAGAAACAGAAGCACATAAAGCCCTTGCTTTGCTGAGTGAAGACAGAAGAAACGAATGGTTTAAGGTAGACCTAGAAACAGCACAGAAGTGCATTGAGGCTGTTAATGTCTAAACCCTTTGACAAATGTTTTGTAGATGCCGACAGTCTTATCTTCCGTATAGCTCTTAAGGATATACCTCTAGCAACAGCACAGAAGTATTACAATAAAGCAATAGAAGATATTGAATGGACGACAGGATGTGACGAAGCACAGGTAGCTTTGAAAGGTAAAGGAAACTTTAGGTATGACGTAGCTGAAGACTATAAAGGTCAACGTAAGCTAGCAGACCCTAAGGAAGATCCGAAACCTAAAGTCACTAAACGGCGTAAAGCTCTTAATGAGTATGCTTACAGCTTGGGACACTTCAAGTCAGACAACTGTGAGGCAGATGATGTAGTATCTATATGGGCACAGGAAGCTTTAGATGCTGGTGTTAACTTTGTAATAGCACATATAGATAAAGACATTGACATGGTAGAAGGTTGGCATTACAACTTCACCAAGGAAACCTTTTACTATATAAGCGAAGACGAAGGGCACTATAAGATGTGTGTGCAGATGCTGACAGGTGATTCAACTGATAACATACGAGGTCTTAAAGGCGTTGGGCCTAAGACAGCAGCTAAGGTACTTGATGTGCCTAAAGATGAAATGTTGTCTGTAGTCAAAGCCCAGTGGGAAGAAAAGCATCCTGAAGACTGGGAAAACAGGCTTGAGGTGTGTTGGAACTTGCTATACATGCGTAGAGACTGGAATGGCTTTAGACGGATGAAACTTGAGGAGGTGTTTGGTGATGACAGCTAAGACAAAGTTTAGATCAGGGCTGGAGAGTGCCTTCAGTGATGCTGTAGGTACGAAAGACTTCTTATATGAGCCTTATCGCTTACCTTACATCATCAAGAAAAAGTACATACCAGACTTTATTTGCGAGCGCACAGGTGCTATGATAGAGACCAAAGGGTTCTTCAGAGTTGGAGACACACAGAAGTACAAGGCAATACGAGACGAAATCGACAGACCTTTAATCTTTGTGTTCTCAAACCCTAAGACACGCTTAAGAAAAGGATCTAAGATGAACTTAGGTCAGTGGTGTGAGAAAGAAGGTTTTGCACACTTCACTATAAAATCAATTGATAAGCTACTGGAGCATTTGCAATGTCTAGCACCTTTGAAGAAATAAAAGAACAGATCTTAAATAACTATGACGTGGATTTCCTGTGTGAGATCTTAGGTATTACAAGCGAATCCTTAGTAGATCGTTACGAAGATCTTATTATGAAGAACTTAGAAATGTTCGAGGACGACAGCGATGACGAATAAAGCTTTAGATACTCAAGTAGGCGGCAGTCATTATAAAGACATGCTTATTCAGCCTTTAGAATATATCATTGCAAATAAGCTTTCCTTTTGTGAAGGTAATGTGGTAAAGTACGTTTCTCGCTGGAAGAACAAGAACGGTATTGAAGACCTGCGTAAAGCACGACAATATCTTGATATGTTAATAGAGCAAGAAATAGAAGGGGATGACGTAGTAGGAAGACAGATGGACTTATTAACGGATGCTTTATGTAGGGGGAACAGTTAATGACTGCATTGATTCAAATGCTTAAAGTACATGAGGGCGTAGAAACACACGCCTATCGTGACACAGTAGGTAAGACGACTATTGGTGTAGGCAGGAATATTGATGCTGCCGATGGTCTTGGTCTGTCTATGCGAGAGATTGAGTATTTATTAGCTAATGACATTGAACGTGTAGAGCAGGAGTTAGTAGGCGCACTACCTTGGACGGTAGATCTAATAGTTATCGACTGTCCACGCTTTGATGCTTTGGTAGACTTATGCTTCAACTTAGGGCTGCCCCGCTTCTTAAACTTTGTTAAAGCATTAGATGCCTGCGCTAAGGAAGACTGGGAGACAGCAGCTAATGAGTTTATGGATAGTCGCTGGGCAACTCAAGTAGGCAACAGAGCCATTGAACTTACAGAAATGATTAGGACGGGGGAATATCAAAATGAGTATGACGGTTGAATACGTAGACCACATGGGCACTGATGCTTCTGTGGTTAGGGCTGCGAGAGTATCCTTTGCTGCCGACGACGTTGAGTTTAATGAAACAAAAGATGTAGGCTTGATTAAGTATCTTGCTAAACATAACCATTGGACGCCTTTTGCTCATACTTCGATTACATTAAGAATGTCTGCACCTGTTCCTATACGCACACAGTGCTTTAAGCACAAGGTAGGGTTCTCAGAGAATGAAGAAAGCCGTAGGTACATTAGTAGTGAACCTACCTTCTACATCCCTGAGCAGTTCCGAGAAGCTCCTGAAGGGAGTATAAAGCAAGGGTCAGGAGGCAACATGCACCCTGTAGGTAATAGATACTGGAAAAGACACTTCCAAAGTATATACACTACTTGCCTAGAGTCGTACAACACGGCAGTTGCTGGTGGTATGTGCCCAGAGCAAGCAAGGTTTATGTTACCTCAAGGGATGCAGGTGTCGTGGTACTGGACAGGATCGTTAGCCGCCTTTGCAAGATTCTGTAAGCAGCGTTCAGATTCTCATGCTCAAGTAGAGATACAAGAGTTAGCAGAGAAAGTAAATAACATAATTAGTCTACTGTATCCTGTTTCTTGGGAAGCATTAGTAGACTAACCAATAAAATAAACAAAGGAAACAAATATGTTACTAAAGTTCTTTACAGAAGGTTGTGGGCCATGTTATGCTCTATCTCTAGTATTAGACGAGAAAATGATAACTCATGGCTCGATTGATATTAATAAAGACATAGATTCAGCCATTGCATATAGAGTAATGAGCGTACCGACCTTGCTAAACACTGAGACAGGTGCTAGAATGGTCGGCTTTAAAGACAAAGTAACATTGGAGAAATGGTTAAATGACAATCAAAGTTGATTATACAAGAAACGATCTATTATCACAGCAAGCCTTTACCTTACTTAAGGATTACTATTGTAGAGAAGGTGAAGACCCACAAGATGCCTACGCTAGAGCAGCTACAGCATTCTGTCGTAATGACTACGACTTAGCCCAACGAATCTATGACTACGCTAGTAAAGGCTGGTTTATGTTCAGCTCACCTATATTATCTAATGCCCCAGCGCAAGGAGAAAAAGTCCGTGGATTACCTATTAGTTGCTTTCTCAGCTATGTACCTGACAGTCTTGATGGTCTTATCGGACACTCTACAGAACTCCGATGGTTGTCTGTTAAAGGCGGTGGAGTGGGTGGTCATTGGTCTGACATTCGTAGCGTTAGTGATGTTGCTCCTTCACCGATACCATTCCTAAAGACTGTTGATAGCGACATGACTGCCTACAGACAGGGTAAGACTCGTAAGGGTTCTTATGCTGCCTATATGGACATTAGTCACCCAGACATCATTGAGTTCATCAACATACGTGTACCTACAGGTGGTGATCCTAACCGTAAGGCATTTAACTTACACAACGCTGTTAACTTAACTGATAAGTTTATGGACGCTGTGACAGCAGGAGACTTATGGGAACTGATTGACCCTAATGACAAAACAGTACGTGAGACTATACCAGCTCGTGAGTTATGGGAACGATTGATTGAGACACGCTTTAGAACAGGTGAGCCTTACTTAAACTTTCTTGATGAAGCTAATCGCCACTTACCTCCATCTATGAAGGATAAAGGGTTAGAGATACATGGTTCAAACCTGTGTAATGAGATACACTTACCAACGTCTGAAGACCGTACAGCAGTGTGTTGTCTGTCTAGTGTCAACCTAGAGCATTATGCTGAGTGGAAAGACACGACCATGGTAGCTGACCTTATTGAGATGTTAGATAACGTGATTAGCTTCTTCTGTTTCCACGCACCTAAGGAGCTACGTAAGGCTGTCTATAGTGCCACACAGGAGCGTTCACTTGGACTAGGGGCAATGGGCTTCCATAGCGCCTTACAACGTGCAGGCATCCCTTGGGAGTCTCCTATGGCATCTTCGTATAACACTGAGATGTTTACACACATTAAGGCACAAGCTAGGGCAGCTACAGTGTACCTTGCAGAAGAACGTGGTTCATGTCCTGATGTTGCAGGTGTACGTAACTCTCACTTAATGGCTATAGCGCCTAATGCTAACAGTAGTATCATTGCAGGTTGTAGTGCAAGTATTGAGCCTTTGAAGTCTAATGCGTTTACTCATCGTACTCGTGTTGGTGCTCACCTTGTCCGTAACCGTTACCTTGATAAGACCATTAGGAAATATGCTGAGTTATGGCATCTTAGTTCTAATAGCTGGGTGGAAGAACAGTGGACATCAGTCATCTTAAATGAAGGAAGCGTACAGCACCTAGAGTGGATGGATGATTGGGATAAAGAAATCTACAAGACAGCTTTTGAGCTAGACCAAAGATGGGTAGTAGACCATGCAGCAGAACGTCAACCGTACATCTGCCAAGGTCAAAGCGTCAACCTATTCTTCCCTGCTGGGACAGATAAGGCTTACGTCAATGAGGTACACTTACGTGCCTTTAACAAGAAACTAAAAGGGTTATACTATCTTCGTACAAGTGCAGGTGCTAAGGCAGACACAGTGAGCTTCAAGCCTACTCGTGTTGCCCTACAGGATTTTGCACAAGATCAAGAAGATGAATGTTTAGCTTGCCAAGGATAATATTATGAGTTTATTAGATACATCACCAGCGTTTAAACCTTTCAACTACTCAAGCTTTGTAGAGCAAGCAGTAGAGCACGACAAGCTACACTGGGGCGAATGGGAGTGTGACTTACAAGAAGACGTAACACAGTGGAAGGGTGGCAAGATTAGCCCTTCAGAGAAGAACTTCATCACACAGATACTTAGGTTATTCACACAGTCTGATGTTGTCGTCGGGGGTTCTTACGTAGATGTGTTCTTACCTCGCATCAAGAACAACGAAGCACGTATGATGATGCTGTCTTTTGCACAGCGTGAGACTATCCATATGCGCTCCTATGCCTTACTTAACGATACCTTAGGCTTTCCTGAGGCTGAGTACACAGCGTTCCTTGAGTACGACGCTATGGCTGAGAAGCTTGAGTTTATGCAGACCTTTAACCCTGACACTAAGGCTGGCTTAGCTAAGGCTCTAGCGCAGACTGTATGTAACGAAGGAATGTCTTTGTTCAGTGCATTCGTCATGCTGTTGAACTTTCAACGCTTTGGTAAACTTAAGGGCATGTGTGAGATAGTCGAGTGGAGTATCCGTGATGAGACTATGCACGTAGCAGGCATGACCGAACTATTCCGTGTGTATACCGCAGAAAACCCTGAGGTAGTCACAGATGAGTTTAAGTTATCTATCTATGAAATGTATAGGACAGCAGTAGAGCTTGAGGATAAGGTTATTGATCTAGCCTTTGAGATGGGAGCAATGGAAGGCTTAAGTGCTGAGGAAGTTAAGCAGTACATTAGGTACATTGCAGACAGACGCTTAGTTAACTTAGGTCTAAAGCCTAACTGGGATATTGCAGAGAACCCATTACCTTGGTTAGACTGGGTGCTTAATGGTGACAGCTTTAAGAACTTCTTTGAAGGACGTGTGACTGACTACAGTGCAGACGGAATGACTGGTTCCTCTTGGGGCTGGTAAGATTAAACATAAAGAGATAAATGATATGACCGCTATTAGCCTTACACCTATGCAGGCAGAAGAAGTAACTGTAAAGACCTTGATGGATATTCACCAAGACATGCTGGAGGAGCTACAACATTATGACGAGGAGAATGGCTTAGAGCTGGAGGACTACTACGAACTCATAGAGTCTGTTATCTCTATTGAAGTTATCATGAAAGAACTACTACGTGAAGAGGAGTACATCACATGGAAGTATCTTTATGGTCTTGATAGGACTTACTAAACTCTAGGCAATAAAAAGCCCTAAGGCGTCATAAGATACCTTAGGGCTTTTTTTGCTTAAATTTTGACTAGAATGCAGACTTCCGCTTAAGCATACTCATGTTACGTTGGTCATCCTCACGCATCTGTCCAGTTAACATTCCCTGAGGTGCAGCAGCTACAGTACCCACACCTGTTGTGGCAGGAGCCTTACGAGCATTACCTTGCATCTCTGAGGTGAAAGCACCTGTACGATTCTTCTGTGCGCGTTGTGCATACTTCTTAGCACCTAAGGCTGCAACACTTGCCACACCTTGTGCAGCTAATGCGCCTGTGCTACCTGTTGCAAGAGATGCACTAGCACCTGAGGCATGGAGTAACATAGTTAACTGACTTGAAGGAGCTAGTGTACCTAGGGCACCTAAGACTTTCTGTGACATAGTACCATCATCAGCAATAAACTCTTTAAACCTAGCTATCTCAACATCATCAAAGTGTTTAGCGTCCCTTGGGTTAGCCATGATCTTAGCTAAAGCAGCTTTCATCTGGTCAACCTTAGAGGCTCCTTTGAATGATTCGTTGACAGCAATCTTCTCAGAGATACGATCAATAGTCTCAGCTTTCCTAAAGCGTCTGTTAGTTAACCTAGCAACACTCATGACTTCGTCAGTGCTTGGGTGGCCTGATATTAGGTCATCAATCATGTTAACAGCATCAAGGATAACGGACTGGTCATCAGTCTCGCCTTTAGCTTTAGCAGTCTTATACTTCTTCCATAAAGCCTGTTGAGTCTTATCTAATTGAGTCAACTCAGCACCCTTACCGCGAGAGGTTTCAGTTATCTTATCCAATAGCTTCCCTACTTCCTTCTGTGCAGTGGAGTAGTCAGAATTAGATAACGACTCTGAGACTTTAGCATCGAAGTCTTTCCTAGCCTTACTGACACGGAAACTAGAGAACCTAATGTTACTCTTCTCAACTAACTCATAAGCAGCATCCTTCTGAGCCTTTAGTGTAGCTGTAGTGCTTACGACTCCAGCCTTGGTACCATACTTCTGATAGACATATTTGAATACATCTGTACTAACACTCATTACCTTACCACCTACGACACCCATCATGGCAGCAGGTACAGCAGCACTTGAGGCTGCATCCACACGATCAGTTAGGTTGCCATTAGTATCTAAAAGGACATAAGGAACAGCAGCAGCCGTACCTTGGGCAGCAGGGTTAAGTATTGCAGAACCTTTGGCACCCGTAGCTACTACCTTAACACCAGCTAAGGCCTTACTGATAGGACTAAGTATAGCACCTGTGATTTCAGCACCAGCAGACAGATAAGCATGCTCTTCATCAAACCGTTCTCTGTCCTCAGCTTCATACTGCATCTGTGCAGCGTAAGCCTCATCAAAGCTAGGCCCATCTGTATTACCCATCAGTGCATCTTTAGCGACTGTAGCGCCAGCCTGTAGACCAGAGGCAGCTTCATCAAAGCCACCAAACATAACACCATCCATTCCAGACCTGAGTGTATCAAAGGCTAACTTAGGTACAGCCTTAACACTATCTAACATGCCAGCATATAGAGACTCTTCTTTAGGAGCCTCGGCAGCCGTAGGGGAAGCCTCAGGCGCCCCTTGCATTGCGTCAAGGTAATTAGCCCATTCGTTGGCGGCAGTATTGTCACCAGCTTTAGCAGCAGCATTAAGTGCGCCTATGGCTTGTTCCCTTGTATATTGTCGTGTAGCCATAATGACTGTCCTTAATTAGTTATATACTTCGTAGCGTTACTGGATAGCTCTACGTTCATAGCTTCACCTTGAGTGCTTGGGGCAGCAGCAGCCACCTGTGAAGCCTTAGCAGGGTAGCCATACGGTGTTTCAGTACCATCAGCATTAACAGTATAACCTTGAGTTATCTTAGTTGTTAGCTTAGCGTAACGCCTTTCTATGTCAGCAATCTTTCTGAATAGATTCTCAGGAGTCTGTAATAAATCAAGGCTGCCTATCATACTCTGTAGGAGTTTAATTTCTAACTCAGTTACCTGACCTAAAGCACCACCAGTGGGACTGTTGTCACGCATTAACTGTAACTCACCAAAGCCTATGTTAGACTGTATCTCAGATAGAGCAGCCTCAGCATCCCTACGTTGAGAGGCAATAGGTAGTTGAGACATTAGCCAACCACCACCACCTGAGACAAAGGTAGTCTTACCTTCCTTCTCCATAGTCAGTAAGTTCTTAAGGTCGCCTAGTGACTCCATAACGACTGACCTGTGAACTTCCTTAGATACCTCAGCGTTGTCACCTTGAAGTTTACGGTTAACAGCCTCCAACTCGGCTTCAGCAATAGCTAGAGCTTGTGGGCTACCTGTTACAGCAGACATAGTTTCAGGCATACCATTACTGTCCCAAGAATCTACCTTGAAGCCAACAGGCATATTAAAGTTGTTGATGCTTTTGTTCTGTGGGTTTAAGAGAGTTAAATCACCATTACCATCTTGCTCCCATAGGCTTCCTTCTGGAAACTCAGCACCATACTTATCTGATAAAGCATCAGCAGTAAGGATTGTCTTCTTCTTAGCTAGTTCATCCCTATCTTCTTTACTAAGCAAAGCAGTAGCTTTTAACCGCTCTGCTTCCACAAGTGCAGCAGCCTTATTTGTTTCCTTAGCTTCATCAGCCTTAACTTTCTCAGCAGCCAACCCTTGCACACGAGTAGCTTCCGCAGCATCTGCAGTAGCTTTAGCCACCGCTGCCGCTGTCGCCTCCTCCTCTTTCTTAGCTGCCTTAGCTAATTGAAGCATCTTAGCAGCAGCTGCCATATGGTTGCCAGACTGTAGGAGTTTAACTTGATCAAACATAGTCTTTGACTTCTCAGAGGCTTCAGCGTCTAAGTAACCATTTTGAGCTTCACGCTTTTTAGCTTGTTCAGCTTCTAACTTCTCCCTAGTGCTGCCTCCGTCCATAGAGCCTGCTAACGCACGACCTAAGCTAGAGCCAAGTAAGCTCACTGCTCTCATTTTAGCTGGGTCACGAGCACCCTGAGCAGCTTGGTTCATAAGTTGTTGTTGCATGTCTGCCGAACGTTGATTACGTTTAGCCAATATATCATCAACAGACGGGCCTTGTGTAAATAAACCTTGTTGTACTGCCATAATGTGTATTCCTATGTTATTCTATTTACTTAGCTAAACCAACCGCCTTTACTAAAACCATTAGACAGCCAATCACCGCCCGCATTAGTACCTAAGAAACTAGAGCCTAATGAAGTAAGACCTGTAAGCCATCCATTATCTTGTACGTTACCTTGTGCAATCTTAGCATCAGCTAACATACGTTGTGTTTCATTCTGGTAGTTGCCCATCTCATAACTCTGATCAAGACCTTGCTGTGATTGACCTAAGCCTGCAAGAGTCATAGGAATGCCAGCTAATTGATTCTCAAGTGCTGCACCACCCATACCCGCACTTAACATACCAGTACCAGAACCCATAAGGTTAGCGTATTGCTGCTGCTGTGCCGCTTGGTTAGCCATGTACTGATTCATGTCTAAACCTGACTGTTGTAGCTGGTTGCTGAACATGTTCTGACCAGAACCCATAAGGTTAGCGTATTGCTGCTGTTGTAGGCCTTGGTTAGTTCCAAACTGAGATAGATCTAAACCTGCCTGTTGCACTTGTTGACCAAAGGCATCATTAGTTGACTGTGCAGCTAGGTTTGCAAGTGCTTGTGATTGTGCTTGGTTAACACCAAAGGCATCTGGCTGTACCATGCCACTACCAGCTCCTACGCCTTCACCTGCAAGTCTAAGACCTAGACGACCACCACCGAACATACTTTCGTTGTTTAGTGCCGTTTGTTGTGCAAACTGAGGTTGAAGTAATGCAGCACGTTGGTTAAAGAGGTCTTGCCCTGCTTGCTCAGGATTGAAGTTATAGTTAAACTGATCTGGAGCTTGTTGTGCTTGTGCATTAGCTTGATTAAGTAACCCTTGTGCTTGCTCAGGATTGAAGTTATAGTTAAACTGCTCTGGAGCTTGTTGTGCCATACCAGCAGCTTCACCCATAAGACCAGTACCTTCACCTACAAGCCCTGCAAGCCCTGCATAGTCTTCACCTAACGAAGTAGATAAACCACTCTCATCTAAGACTGAAGTACCTGCACCTGATCGGAATGTGATAGGCTTAAAGGTGCTTGTGTTTCCAGTACCATCAGGGATAGTAGCACCGCCTCCTGCTGAAGGGCCTTGACCATAAAGGCTCTCAGGGCCCATAGAACGAGGCATCATACCCTCATTACCCCTAGGTAGATCAGGTAAGCCAGCGGCACTACGCTGCTTGCTATTCATAGCCTGAGGAAGCTGTCGGTTCATCTGTGGTTCTCTAGCCATTTGTACTAGTTGAGCAGCAGACATGCCAGCGTTAGAAGGGTCATTTAAAAGATTTTGGTAGTTTGCAGCAGCTTCATCATTCATACCGTAGTTAGCTTGGTTAAGAAATGTCTTACCTGCTGATTTCATTGCTGTTGAGGCAGGGCTTAGGAATGCTCCTAACATACCTAAAGCACTTGAGGGTGCTTGATTGACAGAGTTCTTATTAAAACCTACAGGATATTGTGTTTTAGAGCCTTGTGTAAGAGAGTTGACAACCGTAGGGGCAGCGTTAGTGCCGTAGCTGTATGCTGAAGGGTTTTTAATAGCAGGTGCGCTAGAAGAACCAGTCTGGTAGTTATTTGAAGGAGCATTAACTATACTCCCAGTACCTGATTTGATTGCCTTGCCTGATGAATCGAGTAATGCCATGGTTTATTACCTTTGTAAACTTTAAGCTACTTAAGTATACTTAAGACACTTTAGTATGTTCTTAAAGTTTATAATTAATGATAGCTTAAAGTATTGTCTCTTGTTCTTAAGTATATTATACCAGAAGTCGAGAAGCGTGTCAAGCTTTATTTTAGTTATTAAGGGCTAGTGAAGGTATTTGAGTTATAGTATCCATCAGCTAATCTTCACCCATTTGATACTACCGCCTGTGTAAATATTGTTGTTATTACCCCATCGTAAAGAGTAAAGACGCGGAGTTGTAGTGCAATAAAAGATACCAGCAGTGTCAGCCCAACCATATTGAAGTATACCGTCATCATTAGAACTGTCGTTGTGCCACCCAAGAGCATACTGTAAAAGACAGTTTGTAGTAAAGTCTTGAAAGTAATACCAACCAGCTCCTCCTGAACCTAAGTTAGCAGAAGCATAAGTTCCATTAGTGTTTCCAGTCATACTCGTAAGGGTTAGGCTAGCCTGTGAGGGCAAAGAAAAACTAGAGATACCTGTTAACTGAGAACCATCTCCCGTAGGAGTAAGAAAAGCAGAAGCATGGTTGCCATCTAATAAGTCAGCATCTAAGCCACTTCCTGTTCCATCAACAGTCTTAATAGAGGTTAATATTTCAGCGCCTGTAAGTAATGCGGGAATAGCGGTTTGTACAAAGGCTGTAGTAGCTAAACGTGTACTGTTGTTACCTACGGACTGCGTAGGCGCTGTAGGGTTGCCTGTAAGCGCAGGAGAGGCTAGAGGAGCCTTAGTAGCATTACTAGCGGTTACTGCAGCCACACCAGCCACTATGGCAGCCTGAGCGAATGCTGTAGTAGCTACCTGTGTACTGTTACTTGCTGTAGCTGCTGTAGGGGCTGTAGGAGAGCCTGTAAGCGCAGGGGAAGCCAAGGGTGCCTTAGTAGCTATAGAAGCTGTCACAGGCACTATAGCGGCTGTAGTAATCGCTGTAGCAGCGGCTTGAGTATGTGCTGTAGTACTTATCTGTGTACTGTTGCTTGCTGTGGCTGCTGTAGGAGCTGTAGGTGTACCTGTAAATGCAGGAGAGCTTATGTTAGCCTTAGAGCTTACAGCAGAGGCGATGGAAGTAAACTCATCATCAATCTCAGTACCACTTACAGTCTTAAGAGGGTTCCCTGTAGTTAGCGCATCCTTAGATGCAAAGTTTGTTGCTTTGATGTAGTCTGACATAGTTAAAGTACCTTGCCTTGTTTAGCGTATATTGATATTTTCTGAAGTGACATTGCAGTTCCATTAATGTCTGTAGTAAAGCCTATTTGAATGATGTTTCCTGCTCCTTGTGTAGGCGCTGATTGATCGTTGATAAGAACTGCACCAGCATACTCAGACAAACCATACTCAGCAGCACCGTATTCATACACAGTGCCTGCAGTCAACTTAAATGTCTGTGCAAAGTAAATAGGGCTATACTCATAACCAACCTTAAGTGCGAAAGTCTGACCTGTAGCTCCTACTGTAGTAGCAGAAAGCTTTTTGACTATCTTGTTAACGTTAGGTAGATCTAAGTCGAAGTAGTTGCTGTAGTAAGCCATCTCATACTTAACACCGTCATCTTGATAGCCACGATACTCTGCAATACCATCAGGCTGTGCAAAGAACAAATCAGAGCCTAATGAAAGCATACCTGCTGGTGTTAACTCAGGCCATACTGTAACCCTAAAGCTACCATCTTCTAATGACATTCGAGTATCAAAACAAAAGGTCTGCTTAGTTGCAGGGAAAGTAAGTAAGTAAAAAGCATTAGTAGGTGAGTAAACTGACTTAACATTAGATAAAACTTCACCGTTGATAGCTTGAATGATATCATCACGGACATTCTTAGAGATGTCTCGCATAGGCTGAGATTTCTCTTGTACTGTACGGTTAAGTGAACGTACACCTGTGTTACTTAGGAATAAGATATCCTCACCAGTGTTCTGTACACTATCACGAGCAATACAACCGACACCCTCAATGACTTCAACTAACGTTAAGCTTGAAGTAGTCATGCCTTGCTGGAAGTTATCATTGTCACCATAAATGATAATGTTGTTCTTACAGAAGATAATCAAGTAGCCGTTGTGTGCGCCTACCGCCACTATCTCATCAGCACCTTGAGTAAGAACACTTGAGATATCAATAGAACCTGCTGTGCCCGATAGGAAGTTAGAGCCATCAAGAATATTAGTGAAATATACTGTTGTTTTATTATCTGTGGTGTCTGCTACCCATAAACGACCATAAGCTGCTAATACAGTATTTCCATGAGGTACGTTATTGTGGTTATGAGGATGGTTACTGAATGAATCAAACTCTTCTGACCCTGTTTCATTAGTGTAGACTAAGGGTTCATAACCACGTTGGAAGAAGTAATGATGGTCATTCAACGTAGCTGCTTGCCAGTTACCTTCTGTGATAGTATCATCAGTGTCAGGTGTTATTGTAGTAAGCGTCTGTGTTCCTTTAAAGAATGTAGTGTCATTCCAAGATAGCCTAACATCAGTGCCTGCAATATCCTTAAAGTTGGACAAGCCCTTTAGGTTTACTCCTGTACTTCCCGTAGTCAATGTCTGCCAGCCCTTCCGTGAGCCTAAGCGTCCAAACTTATCAATGATGCAGTTGTCTGCATGTAAAGCAAAACCTTCCTGTAGCGTTACACCTGACTCCTGAGTGTTTAACCCATAGAATGCAGGTGCTGCTATAGAGGCTGCGAGTAACGGTTTAGCCATGCTACGGCGCCTCCCAGATTAGTTCCTCAGGATGCTTTGCTGCATCAATAGCAATAGCATCTGATAAGTAGTTGCTCGCTAATGCCTTTGCTGACACTGCTGACATACCTCCGTCCTCACCACGCTCTTCAAGAGCCATAGCGTAAGCTAAAGCTTGTACAGGCAAGTAAGGTACTTTGATTATATCATCATCAGTTTCAAGGTCATGAGCACGTTTAATAACGTTAAAGAATAGCTGATAATCTCCATCAGGAATAGGGTACACATCTATTTGCGTATCACCTGCAACACTTAAACCGTTGAACACATAGTTCTGAGGTGAGCCTGTGGCTGGTGTTTGGTTTAGGTACTGGTTGTTAAACCAATGTGCAGTCTGATACTTCATGAATGTATTACTTGTGTTGTTAACTACATCCAAAACAGCAGACTTGTCACCAAAGTCAGTAAGTACGTAGTTAAACACACCTGCCTGAGTTTGTACTGTCATAGTTTCTCTTAAGTTAGACCAGTTCCATGCACTCTCTACCATGTGTTTGGCATCATGTACGAACAAGCCGATAAGCTTAGAATAACTATTCTCATCAATAGAATCTACTTCACGCTCACGTAGTCGTATAAGTATGTTATTGACCGTTTGTTTATATGTTTTCATTTGTTTGCCTTGTTAGTTTTTCCAAGTCTTAACTGCTTTCTCTACGCTACGTCCTACGACATAACCACCAAGTCCTATTTCTATCAATGTCCATAAGTGACTGTAATCTTCAGGGGTCATGTTAGGAGAAGAGTAGCCTAAGAACTTAGCAACCACTATAGCTACAAAGGTAAGCATAGTGATTGGTCTCCAGTTAGCTGCTAGCCAATGTTCACTAGACGCCTCTGAGTTTACAATCTTAGCTTGACTTTCAAATAGAGATTGATTGTACTTAACAGCACTATCTACAGCAGCCGCCTGAATCTCCAGTAGATTAGCTTTCTGTACTAACCTCTCTTCTTCAGAAGTGTGTAGGTTATCTATAAGATCAGCAGCAGGCTTAAAGATATCAGTGACCATACTTAATACGTTAAAGCTACTCATGTGTTACCCCCTCTTACCATTTCACCTTATCAGCCCAGTAAGCTGCACTGGTTTTCCCTTTAGCAGAAGCTTTAGGTTTATTATAACCTGAGAAAGTCTCTCCTCTATATTGTATTGACATATTAGTTTCCTATAATGTTGCTAGTTTAAGAATACCCATAAGGCCTATTTGGTCTGCAAATACAACACCACCAGCCCCTACAGC
>Ga0209279_10001013_pt1 | contig 15871 bp, 28 predicted proteins | sample CoawatmetaG00DNA_3_FD_187508 | JGI IMG/M metagenome (GOLD analysis project Ga0209279, IMG submission 187508) | Marine microbial communities from the West Antarctic Peninsula - Coastal water metaG006-DNA (SPAdes) (version 2) | ecosystem: Environmental > Aquatic > Marine > Coastal ... | reverse complement strand
TTCTCATCCCTATATATTATTATATGATGTACTATATAATGGCCAAGCACGACACCGAACAAGACGTTATCAATAATGAATCTAATGTGTTGGGCGAGACTTCATTCAAAACCTTCCATACTCAACAAGGATTCACCATACTTATGAAACTAATCAATCAAGGTAGTTCTCTATTAGAGGATATCAGAATTAAAAATTCTAAAGGCCAAACTCTCTCAATTACAGAGTTCTTAGATGATATACAGGGGTTTACCATACGATGACTAAACCTTTTATTACTAGCGTTACTTTGCTTAAACTTTGCTCGTTAACTTTGTTCCGTTTCGTCCGACCAATACTGATACCCACTACCATTATACTATTCTATACTTATCTTATCTATCAGTATACCGAGAACAAAGATATCATTACTATTTATACTATGATTAGTATTCACATTCTATATACGTTGTATCGTATGCATTATCAATACCGACAAGATAACAAACTTAAACATTTTGCGGATGATTTCCACGAGGGTAAGTAAATGATTTATATTTTTGATGTTGATGGAACCTTGACTCCGAGTCGTAAACCTATGACGGAAGATTTTCAAGACTTCTTCGACCTATGGTCTCAGAACAATACATTCTATTTAGTATCTGGTAGTGATTTAGAAAAGATGAAAGAACAAGTTCCACTACATATATTAGAAAGAGCTCAAGGACTATTCACTTGTGGTGGTAATGAGTATTATACGGAGTGGATGGGAAAACAAGTTTATTATAATGAATTTAAACCACCAGAAGAACTGATTGAATTCCTACACGACAAGATGTATAATTCACCATATGGAACACGAGCAGGTAACCATATAGAGAATAGAGGTTCTATGGTAAACTTTTCAATAGTCGGTAGAGATTGTACGGATAAGGAACGGAAAGATTACTTTCAATATGATTTAGAATCTAAAGAACGAGAACAGATAGCACAAGAAATTAACTATTGGAGAACTGATTTAGAAGCAGTCATTGGTGGTCAGATTAGTATTGATATTGCACCTAAAGGTAATGATAAATCACAAGTTCTAAAACATATTATGAAAGAACAACCCAATGAACAATATTGCTTTATAGGTGACAGAACGATGGAAGGCGGTAATGATTATCCTTTAGCCAGACTAATGGACGATACCAAAGATTGTCTCAGATATCAAGCAGGAGCACCATCTTCTCACGACGGATATACCTATACTAAATCTATATTGGACTCTATTTTAGACTTTGAAGAATCAGAAAAATAAATTACATTTTCAGGTTATTCAATAATACTTATTATTGCGGTTATAGTATAAATGGTTATTATGATTGGCTGCCAGCCAGTAGATACAAGTTCAATTCTTGTTAACCGCTCAAATACTCAATAGACAAATGACACCAGAACCACTACCAATAATTCAAACATATCCATTTTTATCAACAATGATAGAAGTGGTATTGGCCGTCGGTGTATTATATTGGATGTTAAAATCAACTAACTAAATGAAGGAGTTATAATGCCAAGAGGTAGAAAACAAACCAGACCAATCGTTGCACCAATCAGAAGAAAATGTTCTACTTGCGGTTCAATTAAAACCGTAGTAGCAAAGCACTTTGATATGCCGATGTCAAGTAAACCATACCAATCAAATCACGAGAAGCGTCCTATGAGAACGGAAATTAAGGGTGCGGTTGTTAAGCACTATTGTTCTTGGGAATGTGCAGGTCCTGAATTTGAAAACCAATATGATGACGAACAATTCGTAAGGTAAATCGTGAGATTTCACTTACATCAATTACATACATTTCAAGAATCCAAACCAATGGTTCAAATCAATGATTCATCAGAATGGATACAATGGGATAGTTGCGATTTAAAAGGACTACCACCTAAAAGAGAAAAGGGTTCTATGACTGACCACGGCGCTATTCCTAAAGGACAATGGGATAATTTACCAACAAGATTTATTGCCACGAATGGTATCGAATACAATATACAAGATATCAATAGTTATAGGAGTAGTGAGTGAAGAAACAAAAACAAAAGAAGTTTCAAAAGACTTTAACTATGAAAGACACACCAATTCCTACAAGGAAAGTACATAAGGTTAAAACAGATTATAATCGTGCCAGATTAAAGGCAGAACTAAAACAAGAAGTTGAGGAATTGGATGAGAACGCCAATTAGATATGCCGGTGGTAAATCAAAAGCATATGAAACCATTTCATATCATATTCCATTCTGGCCCAGACCAAAGGAAATAGTATCACCATTTGTAGGCGGTGGTTCATTAGAAGTTAGGTGGGCACACGAATTAGGTATTCGGATTAAAGGGTATGATGTATTTAATATATTGGTTAATTACTGGCAACATCAGTTATCCAATCCAAAAAGATTATATGGGATACTACAAGAATTAGAACCAACGAAAGAGCAGTATGATGAGATTAAAGACACACTACTGCATTGGGATAAGGTTCAAGAGTTATTTAAAGATTGGAAAACCAACCATTATGATAGGAAGTCTATTGAGTTAGCAGACGATTTAGGAGCTGCTTATTATTGGTTCAACCATAATTTGTCTTATGGGCCAATGTTCTTAGGTTGGTTTTCTTCTATTTATTTAAAGAAAGAATCATTGTATGATAATGCAATACAACGAGTAAAGAATTTTAATGTTCCGAATATGTCGGTGGAACAAGCATCCTTTGAAGATGTCATACCAGGACACGAGAACGAACTGATATATGCAGACCCACCTTATTTTATGGAGAAGAAAGAGGGTGATGATGATAACAAGATGTTTAAGGCAATCTATCCAAATAGCAATTTCCCTATACATCATACTCACTTCGACCATAATAAGTTGAGAGAGTTATTAGATAATCATAAAGGTAAGTTTATCTTATCGTATAATGATTGCGCAGAAATTAGAGAGATGTATAAAGACTACAAACAAGTATTTCCCAAATGGCAATATTCATTTGGACAAGGGGAAACCCGAATAGGAAAGAATAAAGATAACAACGACCCAAAAGAGTCGCATGAAATATTAATTATAAAGGAGTAATATGAAAATCTTAGGAATCAACGCAATTAACCACGACGCAGCTATTACGCTGATTGAGGACGACAAGATACTATTTGCTGCACACGCAGAACGATATAGTGGAATAAAGAACGATAGCAATTTAAACATAGAGATGTTCTTGGATATGTTTGAGTATGGTATACCCGATAAGGTAGTTTACTTTGAAAGGCCATTCATAAAAAAACTCAGACAATTTAAAGCTGGACAATATTCAGAAGTGTTCACGAGAAAGAATCTACCACAACAACATCTGAATGAAGTATTGAAACCTATTGAGAATATGAATATGAAGATTGACGAATATGTTGACCATCACTTATCTCACGCAAGTTCCACATACTTTACATCACCTTATAAAGAAAGTGCAGTTGTATGTATTGATGCTATCGGAGAGTTCGATACAATTAGTATTTGGTATGCCAACGGAAACAAATTAGAAAAGAGATGGAGTCAAACATATCCACATAGTTTAGGATTATGGTATAGTGCTATGACCCAACGATTAGGATTGAAACCACAAGAAGATGAATTCATCTTGATGGGTATGGCAGCTTGGGGAACACAAGACGAAGACCTACAAGCAATAATGTATAATGACTTCTTTGGATTTGATGATGAATTAAAATCAAGAAAGAACCTACATAAAGGTTGTATGGATTACGAACCAAGTATCTATCCAGATAATGGAACGGAACAATGGAAGTTTGATATTGCAGCTAATGTTCAGACTATATGTGAATGGCAGATACAAAAGGTATTTGACAAAGCATTAAAACTTGTACCTGAAACTACCAATATGTGTTATAGTGGTGGTGTAGCATTAAATTGTGTTGCTAATTCATTAATTGCAAAACAATGGCCTGATATGTGGATACTTCCAAATCCAGGTGATGCAGGTTCATCATTAGGTTGTGCGGCATATGTCAATGGTAAACACTTAGACTTTATGGAGAACGGAGCTTTCTTAGGTTATAACATCAAGGGAGATTATCCAGTCAAACAAGTAGTAAAAGAATTACTTAAAGGTAATTTAGTTGGTGTTGCTAATGGAAGAGCAGAGTATGGCCCGAGAGCATTAGGTAATCGTTCATTACTTGCAGACCCACGAGGTAAAGACATTAAAGCACAAATGAATACAATCAAGAATAGACAAGAGTTCAGACCCTTTGCACCAAGTGTATTAGAGGAACACGCTCACGAGATATTCGATATGCCTACAAGGAAATCTCAGTTTATGCAATATACTGCACCTTGTAAATTCCCTGAATTATATCCAGCGATATGTCACGTTGACAATACATCACGAGTTCAAACCGTGAGCAAGGAAGATAATCCAGGTTACTACAAGTTGATTAAAGAGTTTTACAAGAAGACAGGTTGTCCAATGGTATTGAACACAAGTCTTAACATTAAGGGACAACCGATTGTTAATGACGAGAAAGACGCAAAAGACTTTACTAAGAAGTATGGGGTAAAGGTTTTCACAGGACAAAAATGATGGAAAAAGAAAAACATATAGTAGAGATTACATATAGTCTAACGGGTGAAAAGGAAGTAGAAACATTTCTTACTGATGACTTAGCTTGGACAATGACTCAATATAAACGGAATAGACAACCAATAACTTGGGAAGAAGTTGATTGTTGTGGTGAGGATTGTTGCGAACATAATCCAGTACAACTCAGTTTTGAAAATAAGTAAAAATAAAGCTTGACTTATATAGGTTTTATGTTGTATATTCTAATATAAGAATTAGAAGAAGAATTAGATTTTTGAAATTGAGAAGGGGATAGACTTAAAAGGTACTGAATGTCATATGAGACACGTCTGATTCATAAAGAAAGGCTGCATTGACTACTGGCTCCCCAAACATAATTAAACAATAAGTGGTGGGTAAATGGGATACCGACAAGCTAGGTAAATTACCGACTTGTTCCACCACGAAGAATTAGAACTAAAAAAAAGCTTGACTTATATATATTATTGTTGTATATTAAGGTCTATGAATAATTGATATAATAAACAATTTGCCGAATTAGCTCAGCTGGTAGAGCAGGACATTTGTAATGTTCAGGTCGTAAGTTCGAGTCTTACATTCGGCTCAATGGGGCTGTAGCTCAGTTGGGAGAGCAACGCACTTGCACTGCGTAGGTCGCAGGTTCAATCCCTGTCAGCTCCACAGATATTAAGATAGTTAGGATTAAGAGTCACCGAAAATCCTTCATTTGAAGAATTACTGGAACTATCTTTATAATTAAAGGAAAAGGTTATGATAGCAACAAAACAAAAAAACATAGTTATATTTGACTTAGATGGAACCCTTGCTAATATAGATAAGAGGAGAGAGATATCAACCAAACCTAATGGTAAATTAGATTGGGAGATATTTTTCAATGCAGGTAACATTCAACTTGATACACCAAATGCGCCAGTAGTAAAGTGTGCACAGATGTTTAAACAAAATGGATTCAAGATTATTATCTTTAGTGGTAGAAACGATAGAAGTTTCCACACCACAGATAGTTGGTTGAAACAACATAATGTTCCATTTGATTTGTTAGTTATGAGACCTGATAAGTTTCAAGAGAATTCTTGGCCAGTAGCAAATGGTAATCCTGCTACACAAGCTATGAGATTTATGCCGGATGAAATTTTAAAGAAAGCAATGTTAGATACTTTCGTAAACAAAGATAATGTTTTTTGTGTCTTTGATGATAGAAAGAAAGTTGTCGATATGTGGAGAGAGTTAGGACTAACTTGCTTTGAAGTTGAAGAAGCACACTTCTAATGGAAGTCTGCTTCATAACAAACAGGAGGTTATAAGATGGATTTAGTATTTATATTAGATGTAGCTACTTTCGTAGGCGTTGCTTACTTAATTTTTACAAGTAGATAATAATGGAAATGGGGCGGTCGTCTAGTGGACTAGGACTCTGCGTTTTCATCGCAGCAACCGGGTTTCAATTACCCGTCGCCCTACTAGGATAATAAAATAAAATAGGAGAGAGTATATGTTACAACCAATAGATGCGAGAGTAGTTGTCAGTAAAGCTACCAAGCAAGAACAAACGGAAAGTGGTATTATATTACCCGATACCGTATCAGAACAAGGTGCTACTGAACAAGGTGAAGTATTAGCAGTTGGACCTGGTTCAAGAAGTTTCTCAGGTGAACTGATGCCAATGGATGTAAAAGTTGGAGATACGATTATATATCAGAAGTTCGGTGGAGTAGACATCACACATAAGGGTGATGAGTTAATGATATTAGCAGAGAAAGATATATTAGCAATCGTTAATGATTAGTAATTGTAGTAAGTGTGATGACTTAATTCCAGATGAAAGAGTTCATCTTGGTTATCGTGAGTGTGTTAAGTGTTCATCAGTTGAACCTTATTCAGCGCATGTTGTGTATCCACACAAGACAGGTTCATTTGTTCAGCCAGTATCCAAACAAACTAAAAAGAATCTACAAAGGTTGGATAGACGAGCAGACAACTCTAATGGTAGGATTGGTGTATCAAAGGTAAAGGAATTTAAAATGCCCGAACCTAAACCACAACCTAAACCTATACAACGAGAGTCGGTTAAGAGTTTTTCTCACCAATCTTTTTCTCAATGTTTCAAAGGTTGTGTTGATACTTATATTAAAATGGGTTATACAAGAACATCAAATCATATAAAGAACTTGTTTAGAAAGGATAAGATTAGTTTGATTACTAAAACTGAGATGACTAACTTTTTAACAACAATACATTTATTGGATAGGAAGACACGAAAGAAATATCTGAATGCCGTTAAGTAGGTGGAGCTCACGACATAAGAAAACATTTGGTAAGAAGAAAGAAAAATGGGATGGTAACTTTAGATTACCACCGAAGCCAGATAGTTATTATACAGAAACCAAAGGACATTGTCGTTGGTGTAGTAAAGTAATATTAAAGGAAGACGATACCATTAATACGAGAAAGAGTTGGCACGAAGATTGTGCTACTGAATATTTATTAATATACCATAGTGGAGAACAACGAGCACAATTGTGGAATCGTGACAAAGGTAAATGTAATCATTGTGGTTGTGAAAATAGAACTTGGCATGCAGACCACATCAAACCATTAGTGGAACAAAAGCATGTCAAAGCAAAAGATTTAGATTGGAATTATTATAGTTTGGACAATTTACAAACACTTTGTAAGAAGTGTCATAGAACAAAGACTAACTCTGAAGTCCATTTAAAAGGTAAACGAAAACCAACATATAAGGCGGATAAATTTAAATGAGTAATTATAAAGAAGAAAGACCTTGGGGTTCATTTGAACATCTACTTGAAGCAGACTATTGTAAAGTCAAGAGAATAATTGTAAAGCCAGGTGAACGATTGAGTTATCAATATCATCACAAGAGAAGTGAGTGTTGGGTAATTGTTCAAGGTCAAGCAACTATGACATTAGATGATGAAGACTTTATATATGACTCTGGTGAAATAGTAGAGATACCAGTTGGTATGAAACATAGAGTTTGGAACAGAGGTCAAGAAGAATTAATATTTATAGAAACACAAACAGGAACTTACTTCGGTGAAGACGATATAGTTAGAATCGAAGATGACTATGGGAGAGAATAATGAAAATTAAATTAAACAATGTAGATAGCAAGATAGTAAAAGAAAATTCAACCTATACATTGGTTGACAATACTGACTTAAAGAATCTTGTAGTATCTAAAACAATATTACATCCAATGCAAGAAACTACTGGCCACAAACACGATGGACAAGAAGAAGTTTATCAGTTCGTTAGTGGACACGGAGTAATGGATGTCGGTGATAACAGAGGGTTTCGTGTTCATCCAGGTGATGTAGTGTTGATACCAGATGGAGCTTTTCATAGAGTATACAATAGAAGTAATTATGAACAATTAATTTTCGTATGTGTATTTGACGGAAAGAGATACCACTAAATTTAAATTAATATAATATAGGAGACAAAAATGATAAAAGTAAATAACGGATTACTACACGCAATTAAAGCAAAATATAACGCAGAGATATTGGAGTGTATTGCAACACTTGAAATATATTTCACTAATGCAGTAGCAATCGGAGAACATCCAGACTTGTTGGCAGAAGTAGATAAGTATGTTGTAAAATTGGAATCAGCTCAAGGTAAGTTGAATGCATTGGGAGAACATTTCTCATCATCACTACATAAACCAAAAGAGTTACTTGTAGAAAGTGAAGAATAATGAAACATTTGAAAGCAACAAGGGTTATCCCTGGAGACAGATGGTCAATCATAGACAATGATGACCAACAGGTAAATGATAAAGAAAAGATATATTCATCATTGACTGAATGTTTAAATGCTATCTTTGTTCAGACTGGTGCAGGAAAATTTTATATGGATGCGAAAGCGGGGGAAGTCTACATAGAAGATGGAAAAGTAAAACCAGAACCAGTTAAGACATATTCTTTATATGGAGAGGAAATTTAAATGTATTTAATATATAGTATTGCACTATTGGTTATATCAAACATTATGGCGTTCTATCAATTGAATGGACAATTCATTTGGAAGGATAGTTCATTTTGGAACAATGGTGCTTTGATGTCAATCTTTGGTATGCCAGTTGGGTATATGTTTTTTCACGCAACAAAATTATCATATGAACATTTTGGTTTCATATGGAATATGCGTATGATTGGATTTGGTGTTGGAACTATTATCTTTGGTATAATGAGTTACGGAATACTAAAAGAAATACCAACAATGAAAACCTTTATATGTATATTGTTAGCCGTAGCAATTATTTTAATACAGGTAACTAATGTAATAGATGAATAAATACTTTGAAAGTTTCGTAACACTATGTTTATTGTCAATAGCAGTATTTGTTATGGGAATAGTCGTTGCGATTCTATCAGTATATTATTTATTAGAAATGATTATCGATAAATTTATAAATTGGATTGAAAATGAGTAAAGAAAACTTAATAAAAGAAATCAAAAAGAACTCAACGGAAGTATATCGTATTTATGAAAAAGAATATGAAGGATACAAGTTTATTGATGTTCGTATTTATTATATGGACAAGAATTCTGGTGAGTATAAACCTACTAAAAAAGGTATATCGATTATGCCCAATAATGTTCCTGATGTTATTGAGGGAATATTGGAAGCTATGGAGTGGATGGGTTTTGATGAAAAGTAAACTAAAGGGAATATTAGTCAACGATTATGGTAATGGTTGTTTACAATTTATTTGCCACAATGAATCACAAGTTGATTCAATCAATAAGATGATGACTAAAGAAAAGAATATGCCGGTTGGATATGAAGAGTGGGATGAGGGTGAAGATAAAAAGTATATTCTCATCTATCAGCTAAAGGGATATTATCTTACAGATGTTTATCAATCATAAACATAAGTTTATATTTATACACATTCCTAAAAATGCAGGAACAAGTATTCGTAATTCATTTAATATAAATGGATACGATAAACATATTGTTAGCAAGCGATATCCACATAGCACTTGTTCTGAAATAAAAGACTATTTAAAAAATGGACACAACAAACATAGAGTTAGTGAAGAAATTTGGAATTCATATTATAAGTTTAGTTTCGTTCGACATCCCTTTGATAGATTAGTATCTTTCTATCACTTTCACAAATCAAGCCAATACAAACATAAGGTAGGTAGAGAACGAGCATATGCACAAACATTTAAAGAGTGGGTTATGAACACTAAAGATAAAAATGTAATACAAACTCAATCTGATTACCTTGATGAACAAATAAACTTTATAGGTTGTTATGAAAACCTACAAGAAGATTTCAATTCAGTATGTAACCAAATCGGTATTCCACCATACGAACTTCCACACTATAATCAATCACAACACGAACATTGGTCAACCTTTTGGGATGATGAATTAAATGAATACATTTTAGATAAATACCAACAAGACTTTCAGAATTTTGCATATAGTATAAATGTGGTTCGCAATGGTATAAAAAATAATTAAAAAAAGACTTGACTTGTATTGCAATTATTCCTTATATTCAAGTATATGAAAAAGGGAAAAAATATGAAATTGTTTTTAGAGTATTTAGAGGGATTTGCCACACTACTTTTAATGTTTGGTATATTCTATTTTATTATGGTATTTGCTAATGTTTAAAATAATTAAAATAAAGCTTGACATTAACCAGGGAATTGTGTAATATAATATATGAATTACGGAAACTATACTAACTTTTGGAATGATATTCAAGTCAACAATACATCTTTTACAGATGATGTTGACACTAAACCAAAAGTAGACCATATCGCTTTAGCCGGATATCGTAGGGCTATTGGAAACTTTGTTAACATTTTAACTAATCGTTCTGATATTCCAGTTAGGTATCAGAGTAATGGTGATTCTTATACCGACGGAAAGATTGTAACTATTGGTAGTAAGATTGATGAAAAGAATTTTGACCACGTTGTTGGTCTGGCTCTTCACGAGGGTTCACACGTTTTACTATCTGACTTTGCGTTCTTAAGAAATCTTGAACAGAACACACCACACGAACTTTTACAGAAAGGTTTAGATATTGGTTATGATAAATTTCAAGTGTTGGGTCATCTTAAAAATATGTTAAACTATGTTGAAGATAGAAGAATTGACTATTATGTCTTTTCTACTTCACCTGGTTATAAAGGTTATTATCACAAGATGTATGATAAGTATTTTCATTCTAAAGTTATTGATAAAGCTCTAAGAGAGAATACCTTTGGTAATGATAAGACATATAATAATTATGAAGCTCGTATCATTAATCTTACTAATAAGAATACTGACTTAAATGCTTTACCAAAACTACATCAAATTAAACATTTAGTTTTCTCTAATGTTAAAAAATTACAATCTACGGAAGATGCCTTTAAAATTGCTTTGGGTATTATGAACTATATCTATGATGATATTGACATATTAGCCAAAGGTGATTCTCCTGATATGGACGGCGATAAGTTAGACGGAAATGGTAATAGTGGTGAGGGTCAAGGTAAACCTATGACTAAGAAAGAAATGCAGTCTAAGGCCGCTGAGTTACTGGCTAATGGTGAGTATCACGAATACTATGAAATGCAAAATGACATTGACGCTACTGATTGGACACAAGTAAGAAAAGAAATTAATGTCCACGACAATCAAGAAATGGCTGATGAGTATCCAGAATTATCACCACAACAAGCTAAACAATTAGTTAACGCTTTAAAAAAGCAAACAGATTTTATAAATGATGATATCAAGAAAGTTGGTAAGTTATCTAAAAAAGATTCTCAACAAGTTCAATCTATGGAAGAGTCTGGAGTTACTCAAAAAGACGCTGGTGAGGGATTGACTCAAACGGATTACCAAAATGATTACAAAATTATACCTTCCAGAACTAAAGTTATCTATGTTAAAAAGATTACTCAACAAATGATTGATGATGATTTATTTCCAGGTTTATTTGGTAGTTATTATTATGGTGGTAAAACTCAAGAATCAATTTTAACTGGTATCAGACTTGGAACTAAGTTAGGTAAAAAATTACAGATTCGTGGGGAATCGAGAACACTAAAAAATTCAAGATTGGATAGTGGTAGAATTGACAAAAGATTAATCGCCGAATTAGGTTTTAATAATTCAAGAGTTTTCCAAACTACTTTTGTAGAACAATACTCAGACGCTATACTTCATATTTCGGTTGACGCTAGTGGTTCTATGCACGGAGATAAATGGACTAACACAATGACTTCAGTCGTGGCTATATGTAAAGCCGCTTCAATGATTTCAAACATTGATGTTGTAGTATCATTTAGAACTACACATTATGGTGGTGGTAGTCGTAGTAGTAGTAATCAACCATTGGTTGCTATTGGATATGACTCAAGAATTAATACTTTCCAACACATTAAAAAATTGTGGAGTAATTTAAAACCTGGTGGAACTACTCCTGAGGGATTATGTTACGAAGCTATTATGGATGAATTTGTTCCGACTAGCAATAATAGAGATTCTTACTTCTTAAACTTCTCAGATGGAATGCCAATGTTTAGTAGTAGTGACTTCTCATACTACAATAATGAAGCTCTACAACATACTAAAAGACAAGTAAAGAAAATTACCGATAAGGGTATTGGAGTTATGAGTTACTTTGTTGGGGATAGTGGTTATGATAGAGCTAATAATATGGAAGATTTCAAAACAATGTATGGTAAAAATTCAGAGTTTATTGATTTAACTAATGTAGTTCAGATTGCTAAGTCTATGAACAAAAAATTCTTGGAGAAAAATAATTAAAATAAAGCTTGACTTATACCAGGTTTTATTTGTATATTCATATATAATGATTGATAATAAAATAACAGAAAGGAAATGTTATGAATAACATAGTTGTAAGAGTAGAGAAGTCTGGTAACAGATTTAATGCTTGGGATTGTAATGATGTCAAGTATACTTCTCAAATCACGACTGGTGCTAGAAAGAAAGCCTTCAATAATGGTATGGCTTTGGAACAACGAGTCAATAAGTCTGGAAAGAATTATTGGTGGTCAGTTCCTATGTCGGTTTACGAACAAACCAATGCTCCAGTTTTCGAATCTTCGGTTGATGTCCCACAAGACCATACTGAAGTTCTAAACTTTATTCACTCTTCTTATTCTCTAAAACCTAAAGGTTTGATGATGACTGAGTTGAAGTGGAAATATTTAATCCGTTCTGCCGTTCGTGGTAAGAACATTTTGATGACGGGTCCAGCCGGTTGTGGTAAAACAATGGCTGCTAAGTCTTTGGTTAACGCCTTGGATAGACCTGACTTCTACTTCAATATGGGTGGAACACAAGACCCAAGAGCTACCTTAATTGGTAATGTTCACTTTGATAAAGCTAAGGGAACTTATTTCTCTGAGTCTTTATTCGTGAAAGCTATTCAAACACCAAACGCTGTGATTCTTCTTGATGAGTTATCAAGAGCTCACCCAGACGCTTGGAATATTTTGATGACGGTTTTAGACCAAGGTCAAAGATATCTAAGGTTGGATGAGGCTAACGGACAAGAAACTATCTCAGTTGCTGAGGGAGTTACATTCGTAGCTACGGCTAACATTGGTAATGAATATACTTCTACGAGAGTTATGGACAAAGCTCTAATGGATAGATTCACTATTGTTGAAATGGATGTCCTAACAGATATTCAAGAGTTGGAACTACTATCTTATATGTTTCCACACGTTGATGTTCAGATGTTAACAGCTGTCGCTGAGATTGCTCATACATCAAGAACCGAATCAATGTCTGAGACAGGTAAGATTTCAACTGCTATCTCTACGAGAACTTCGGTTGAAATGGCTGGATTACTATTTGATGGATTCGCAATTGATGAAGCCGCTCAAGTAAGTATCTATCCACAATTCGCAAATGATGGTGGTGTTGATTCTGAAAGAACCTTTGTAAAACAATTGGTTCAGAAGTATGTCAATGACGGCTCGGATGAAGACTTGTTCAATGTTGAAGACATTGATGATGAGTCAGTAACGGACTACGATGGATAATGATTAGTGTGAATTAATTCACACGACTGGCGGTGGGTGTTTTCCTTTCTACTGCCGCCAGTATAATTTAAACAGAAAGGTTGGAGAAAAATATGGACAGCAAATTTGTAGAGGGTGTTGTCGGCGGTGTTTTGAATCGCCACAAAAACCACACCCTAAATAAAAATAAAATAGCAGTTTTATCAGTTGAGATAGCTGCAGTCTTAGATGATAATATAAAAGTATTCAGTACAGGTAAATCAGTTAACCCGTCACTCAATATAGAAATGTGGAAAGGTTATAAAAAGCAAACACCCGATTCTGCATTGGACTTTGAAAAAACAGATAGTTCAGATTGGAAATGTAAGTATTGTGGTAAAGATATGATGAATGTTGATTGGGATTATGTTGGAGTTAATGGTCACCACTTAGATTGTGAACTAAAACACGAGATGGCATACAACGAATATTTAGATAAAGGTAAACAAATGGAAATAAAATTTCCAACGGAAGAGAGTAAATAATGCAGGGCTATAAAAGTGATTATGAAAGGTACATTCTTATATCAGAAATCTCACGATTCGCCACAGGCGATTATCCGAGTTTTTTACGATTAAAGGAATTAATGATAACATTAAACAGAATGAGTCAAAAACAAGCTAACACTTATACTTATAATGGAGAAGTGTATGTTAGTAGACTAACGAATTCTGAAATTGATAAAATACAAAGTTGTTTAGACACAGGTGTCTATACTTCTCAATTTGATAACTTAAAATACATTTGTGTTGATTTAGGAATTCGTTCTTTTTAATGGAGAAGAACAATGGCAAAAAAAATGGATTTCAGGGAGTATGAATGCGAACTGATTAAAGTTGTAGACGGAGATACAATTGATTGTTGGATTGATTTAGGATTTAAAGTTAAGTGGAAAGCAAGAGTTAGATATATGGGACTCGACACTTGGGAATCAAGAACAAGAGATTTAGAAGAAAAAGCAAAGGGCTTATTAGCAAAAGCTCGTAATAAAGAATTATTGGAACAAGGGACTTTTAAATTAAAATCCTTTGGTACAGGAAAATATGGTAGAGTTTTAGGTGAAATTTTCGTAGCACCTGAATTCGTTGGTGAACACATTAATGAGTGTATCGCAAATCCAGATAGTAAGATAGACTTATCTTTGGACGGATGGGTATCAGTAAATGATGTCTTGATGGAAGAAGGACACGCATATGAATATGATGGCGGTAAGAAAAAAGTCTTTGGAAGTTAATACTACGGAAAAAGGAGAATAGACAATATGTTTAATTTTATAGATAGTTGGAAAAGTCGTAAAAAACCACAATGGAATATTGAAGTTCGTTTGGGTAAAGTAACTTTATTACAACTTAAGTATAAACAAAACAAAATCCGATTTATGTTATTAAATTGGGGAATAGAATACGGAGCTTAATTATGATTGAAGTAAAATTCTTTAATGCAACTTGGTGTGGCCCTTGTCAAACAATGAAACCACATATGGATAGGTTGGTTAAAGCAGGATATCCAATTCAATTTGTTGATGTTGATGAAAGCCCTACATTAGCAGAAAGCGCAGAAGTTCGTGGAGTTCCAACAACTGCAATCTATGAGGACGGAGTTCTTATGGAAAGAGTTGTAGGATATGAAGATGTTACTCGTTTGAAAAAACGAATTGATATCTATCACAAACCACTAAAATTACCAGCTGAAAAAAAAGCTAAGTAATGAAAGCAAAAGTGGAGTTTGATTATCCTACTATTGAGGGTATGATTTATAAAGATACTATATTGGTATGCGAAGAATCTGAATTTAGTAGTAGGGTACACAGCGAAAAGGTAAAGGGTAAATTGGAGACTGGACGAATAGTTTGGGTTCCAAAAAAAATGTTAAAAAAAATGTAGTGTTTTCTTAGATTACTCTATATTTATATATGATAACGCTCAATTGAGGTTATCAGAAGTTAGACTAAATAGTTAACAACAACAGGAGAAAAATAATGACTAAAGTTGCATTTCACACAGGATTCCCTATTATCGATAGGGATGATTTTCTAACACCATTTGACAGAATGTTTGACCAAATTGTTTCAAAGCAATTTCCAGATATTGAGAAATCAGTAGGGGTTAAACCATTTCAGGGAACATCTTATCCAAAGGTAAATGTTTATGAGTACG
>Ga0209279_10001012_pt1 | contig 15872 bp, 11 predicted proteins | sample CoawatmetaG00DNA_3_FD_187508 | JGI IMG/M metagenome (GOLD analysis project Ga0209279, IMG submission 187508) | Marine microbial communities from the West Antarctic Peninsula - Coastal water metaG006-DNA (SPAdes) (version 2) | ecosystem: Environmental > Aquatic > Marine > Coastal ... | reverse complement strand
TTCTAATTCTGCATTTGTTGGTTCTGGTGAAAGGAATGAGGCGGCCCAATCCATAAAACCTATTTCTTTATCAAATAAAGCGGCCATTCCTATATATCCATTTCCAGCTGCATGTTTATTTTTGTGAGGTTCTGCACTATCCCAAGTATCAGCTAGCGTTTGTCTTAGGAAGGCCATTGGTTGTTCTATATTTGGTCTGTGGACTTTTCCTTTATTATCTTCTGTATCTGCAGTTTCTGGGTCTTCGTCACAACCACTATGCATAGTTGCGGTTTCTATTGGCGTAGATAAAAAAGTTGTTCCTTTTGAAACTAAACTTACAGTACAATCAAAGCCACCAAATTCATTTATGCTCCAGTTAAAATTAGAAATCATTCCACGTAGAGCGTCATAGCAATAATGTTCTGAAGACTGTTTACCACGTATAGTACAAGATAATTCAGAATCTGTTAGACTTACGGATGTTTGTGATTTTCCCAAGTTTGTTCTAACAACTGATCCATGTGAATCAACATTCCAACCCCATTCTACTAACACATGTTTTCCAAGTGTCATTAAGTGTCTTTCATATCTAATAAGGTCTTTATCTGACCAAACACTAAATTTAATACTAACCTTTTTTATTCCACCTAAGGTACCTTTTTCTTCTATGGTAACCTCCTTTACACCAGGTTTAGGGGTATTTCGGCTAGTACCACCAGTATCCGTTGTTCTTTCTGGTCCTAGTCTATTTCTAGTATTTAGATTATACGAATCGTCTAAACTTTGTAGATTTCCACCAAATAGTATATGATCCTTTCTTGCAGATTCTGCACCACCTGCATTTTGGTGTAAATCATGTACACATGGACTTACCCTAATCCATGGAATTCTTGCATGTGACCATGGACCATAACCGTCTGGTATAATCTTTGCTCGTCGGCATAATTCTTTTCTTACACCAGGGGCCATATCGTTTCCTAATAAAGACACTTAATTCTCCTTTACTATAAATATAAAATATAAATGAATATTATTACCTTCTGAACTCATTAAAATTTTTATAGTCTTCTATTATTTGGGTTATATTTTTTGGTATTCTTAGTTTTGTACCAGGTTTAACCGCAAAGCTACCTTTTCCTAAATTATTTGCTGTTGCTATTATCCACCATAAACTAACATCTTGGTAAAACTCAAATGATAAATTATCCAACCTATCTCCTGCTCTAGTTCGTATATACATATCAGTATCTTCTAGGTTTATTGTTGGGCAAAACGAAGTTCTGTGTTTTATAGTATTTGTTATTTTTTCTATTATTGCCGGTGTTGGTGAGTATCTTCTCATATTATTCTCCTTTTGCTACTTTGTCGCTTTCGCCTCTACCGAAATTAGAATTTACACCATTAAAATAATTACTAGTAGACTTAAATACTTCTAGTCCTATTTGTGCAGGGAATTTTTTATCAGCTGTTGCAGTTTTAAATTTACCAGTTTTAGGATTATATTGTTCTGATTCATTAAACATTACTTTACAACCCATACTAACCTCTAAGTATAGCGGTAATTGTCTACCTGGATCAATATCCCAAGGAGAACTATCAGGTATACTTATATCAAAACTATCACAAACAACTGGGGTATCTACAAAATAATTTCCTACAGTTAATTTTAGAATTGGGCCAATAGGTAAGTTACCAGCTGTATATCCTGGAGATATAGACTGCATTAGTCTATTTAATCTTTTATATTGTGCATCTAACTCTTGCCTAGTCATAGCATACATTTTAAAGCTAAATTTAGTTTCTCTAGCTATACTTTTAAATAGATATGTTGGAGTTGTTCGACCTACGTAACCAACGTCTTCATATGATGGTGTAAGTGTATCAGTAAAATCAGTTAACATCGCTCTGAATTGTATCTTATTGTTTTCTTTTTGTAATGTTGTGAATTGAAACAATATTAAATCTGGAAATTCTGTTGGGGTTGGGCTTCCGTCTATAATTACACTGTTAAGAGCGTTTACTGGCTCAGGCATTCCAACGTCATTTCTACCAACAGCTTTATCGTTTAGGCCTAAATCAGCCATCCTATTTGATCGGTCTAAACCTACTTTACCATAATTTTCGTTAAATCTAGTTACCCTGTCTTCACCATTCCATGCAGGGCCGTCTCCTTCATCTCCACCATTTGGTTGTTGGAATATTCTTTTTGCTATTCCTAGATCTATATCTGTATTTGAGAAAGTAAATTCTCTAAAGTCATTTAATCGTTTAGCTTGGCCCTGTATTTTTCCAATTTTATCATATGCTATTGTTTCATACCTGTGACTAAGTCCTGTAGCGAAATCTCTTGCACCTAATTTATCTCTTAAAGATGGAGATTCTCTACCACTAGTAGATGCATCGTCTCCTTTTCTATGATGCATTAATCCAATTTGTGGTTCTATTTCAGACTTAAATTTTCCTTCATCGTTTTTGTTGTCACTATATCTAAGGCCTTCTTTTGGTGTCCAACCATTGTTTCCAAAATTTGGATTTTCTGCTCTTGGGTTTGATGCATTTGTTAATTTGCTACCTCTTTCATCTTTAGGTACATTTCCCCAACCAGTTGTTAGAGAAACAGACTGTCCATGGGTACCGGTTAGATTTGTATGTTGGCCTACTCCAAAACCTGCATTTGACCTAAATATTCTTGTACGGCCAATACCATAAACCGAGTGAGGACCAAGCAGTCCTGAAAGAACATCTATTTTTTCTCTGCTAGGTGTAAGTTTTGCAAGTTGTTTTTTTGTCCACTTTCCTAGTTTTGCAAATATTCCATCTTTTTCTGTTTTTGGTTTTGCAGCATCCATAGTATCAGGATCAAAATAACCTACACCAAGTTCTGCACCTAGTGCATATAATCTACTTTTAGTTCTGGTTATTGATAAACCATATACAGTACCTTTAGTGTAATTGTCTCTACCTATTTCGTTTACACCTTTTTCATAATGTGTACCATCTCCTTCTAGTGGGCCTAATCCATGTCTTACTAAATGTATTCCTGCAGCATTGGTAGCTACTTGAGCTACTGTTGATAAGCCTAGTGGGTATACTCTAGTCCTAGATAACCCTAATATACCTCCACCTTGCCATTTTGGGTTAGTTAACTGCATTCCTATATTTTTAGCTATAAATATTAGTCCATTAGGACTTAACATATATTGACCTATTCTTTCAACATCTTTTAACGCCCTATTTAATGAAGTACCTACTCCTCCACGAACAGCAGTATCACCATGGACTGGTCCTGGACCGTCACTAAATAGGCTCCAGTTCGAACCTATTTCTCTAGTTATATATGGCTGTTTTCCATAATACCCTGAATTGTGTGCTTCATCTTGTAATGGTAGTGAGTTATATAAATTTTCTACAGCTGTTTTAAAGCTTCCTACCAATTGAATATTATCATTATCGTTATTTGCAAATCTAGTTTTTCTACCAGTTACACTTCCTCCATGCCTAACAGCAAATTCTTGACCTATTCCATCGTTTGAGCCTGGCGCAGAAGGTGTTTTAGTTTTATCCATTATGCTTGAATATACTGAATCTGTAAAGGCATAACTTTGGAATGGAGAAACTTCATTTGGATAAGTATATGGTGAAGGAAAAGATACACCCTTAAAATCTGATGCATCACTATGTATTTTATTTAAAATAAATCCATTTGCTTTTGCATTTTGAATACCATCAACTGGAACACCTATTTTTGAATTATATATAGAACGATTCCATCCCCAAATACCTCCACCTCCATTTGCAGTTGAAGGGAATGTAAACGACATGTTTCCAACTGCTCCTGATACTCCTGTAAAGTCTGAAGAACCTAGGTGGGTTTTGTTTGCTATAAATCCTTTTGCATCAACATCTGAAAAACCATTCCATATTCCTAGAACCCCTAACCCTTGATTTCCTGTATGGTTATATGTATTTCCAGATATTCCTACAAACTTTGTATTAAACATTTGTGGTGTAAAACCTAATGCATTTATATTTGAAATACCATCAACAAAACCTAATTTAGCACCATCTTGAGTTGGACCAATCATATTGTTAGCAACTGAAGGCGCAGTACCTGGAGGATTACCCATATTATTTGTTACTGAAGGTGCAGTACCTGGAGGATTACCCATATTATTTGCAACGCTTAAACCAGCATTTACAGGATTAGACATGGCGTTTATTACACTTAATCCGGCGTTTACTGGATTAGACATGTTATTTGAAACACCTAATCCAGCATTTATAGGATTAGACATGTTATTTGAAACACCTAAAATACCTAGTCCAGTATCAAATTCAGAAATAAAGTTAAATGTATCAGTTGTCTGTGTATTAAAGTTAGGAATAAATGAAAAGCCTGTTGGAGATATACCTATCTTATCTGGACTTGCTGGAGGTGCAAATACTTCTATTCCTGACTTTTCTTGTACAGCTGCGAGTTTCTCTGGATTTTGTAGTGCGTCTATGAAATCATCTAGTGGAGTTTGATTTGAGAATCCTTGTGTTATTGGTGATGAATTATCGAATTTAGTTCCTCCTCCAGAATATGGAGTTATATCTCCTAAAGTAGAGTATTCACTACCATTTTTAGAGTAGAAGTCTGCTAAATTAATAGTTTGAAACTTTTTTAGTTCTGATGCCATATTATGTTCTCGCTAATCCTTTGGCCATATGTAAAACTTCTCCAACTTTTTTACCGTCCATATTTATTACTCCAGGTTGTTGTATCACAGATATTAGTTGGTCTAGTTTTGCTATTATTTCTTTATTTCCACCACTATCCTTTGCATCAGATGGTTCTTTTGAACTTGATTCTTCTCCTCCACCTCCAAACGCTCCCATCGCTCCCATAGTACCAACAATTCCACCAAGTAATAATAGCGTTGGCATTAATGGCATAAGGGCGTATAATGCTGGTACCATAAGTAATAATCCTCCAGCAAATGCGGCAAAACCTGCACCCATTAAGAACATTCCTTGTCCAGCTGCTGAAAGAGCAACTAGTGCAGGTGCCATTTCAGAAAGTATTGGTGCTAATTGGCCAAGAACTGGAATCATACCTGAAACAAATGATAATGCTAGTAATCCAAAGGCAAGTGGTATAAGACTTGCACCAAGTAGAGCAAGGCCGGGTCCTATAAGAAGTAAATTTCCTCCTGCACCAGCTAAAGCTGCTAATGCTGGACCTAATACGGCCATGTGTTCTCCTAATACACCTAATAAAGGTATAAATGAAGCAGTCATTGCAAGTGCTAATAAACCATATGAAAGAGGTATTAAACCTAAACCAATCATTGCAAGTGCTGGTCCTATAGCTAGTAGTCCTGCACCTGCTCCAGCTAATTCTGCCAATGCTGGACTTAATACCGTTAGATGTTCGCCTAATGTACCTAATAAAGGTATAAATGAACCAGTCATTGCAAGTGCTAATAGACCATATGAAAAAGGTATTAAACCAAATCCAATTAATGCTAAAGCAGGACCAATTGCCAATAGTCCTCCACCTACTGCACCTAGTGCAGCTAAATTTGGAGCCAATTGAACCATTAGTTCTGAAAATGCTACTGCAGTTGATATAACTGGTGCCATTAAAAACATTGCGGCTGCAAATCCTAAGGTACCTAATCCAAGCGCTAGCATTCCAAAACCTGCAAGTGCTAGTAATGGAGCAATCATTGCAAGTTGTACTATTCCACCCATTGTTCCTTCAACATCTACACCCTTTAACATACTTAGGGCAGATGCAAACGGTATAATTGCTAACCCTAACCCAGCAATTGCTAGAGCTCCTAACGCAAAAGCCGCGGCTCCAACTCCAGACATCATTATCATCCCGATAACCATTGCAGCTGCTGAAAGAACTATTATTGCTCCGGCCATGGCTATTATAGATCCTGCGTCTACTCCAGCTAATAGACTAAATGCAAATGCTGCTGGTATAAGTGCTACTCCAAGAATACCCATTGCTAATGCACCTTGCATAACTTGTGAAGACATTTTTCCTATCAATGCGGCGGCAAAGCCTAATATAATTAATATACCAGAACCCATAGCCACACTACTCCAATTTATATCGTCTCCAAATTGTTGAGCGGCCTTTGCGAATACAAACATTGCAGCTGCAATTATTAACATTCCTGCGGCCGCCTTTAATGCAGATTTTACGTTAAACCCTTTTCCAGGAGTTCCTCCACCCTTTGATGGTTTACTTTGTTTTTGTTTTTCTTTGGTAATCATTTTTTCTATACCTAAGTTACCAGTTAGTGCTGCACCTTGAGATATTAATTGAACTAATGCAGCTGCTCCAGCAACAATAGTAGCAGCAATTTGGGCATTTTCAGCAGTTAGTATTGATTCGTTATCCTTTAGTATTTCACCTGTTTGGTTATAATGTTCTTTTTGAGCAGCCGTAAGTCCTTCTAGTTTATCTGCATTTTGTAACATTTTAGCTAAATCTGTTCTAGTCATTCCTACAGAAGCTGCATAAGCCTCTTGTTCTATACGAGTCATACGGGTGAAATCTTCATGACTACCTAATTGTTTTACCAATTCTTTAGTCATATCAATAAGATTATTTGCATTTGCTAATTCTCTGGCCCTATTTAGATTTATAGATTTACCAGTCAATACCTGGGCCTGCATTTCTGCCTCTATTGATGATTCTATATCTAATAGTCCATCAGCTATACCAGCAATTTCTGACATAGACATACCTAACTTTTTGGCAGCTACAGCTGTCATTGCCATTGTTCCAAAACCTTCTTTACCAGCAGCTGCAAATTCTCCATAGTTATCAGCCATTTCTTGAACAACTACACCAGGAGCAACTTTGTTGGCTTTTGCAAGGGCAACTGCAGAGTCCATCATTGCGTCTGCTGCCTCTTGACTATGGCCATTCATAGCTGCTAGAGTTTTATTTAATTTTGCCGCTTGGCCAACGGCTATACCATATCTTGTTGACATAAAGACAACTGAGTCAGTAATTTTACCTTGAACCTTTTCAACACTATAACCTAATTTAAGTAATTCTCCTTGAGCAGCACTAACGTCTTTTACACTTACACCCATTAATGAATATTTGGCAGCTGTTACAGTTGCCGAGGCTTGTAGTTTTGCAGAATTAGCATAACCAATACCTGTTTCTTGAGCAAAGTCTCTAGCTGCTTTTGCCATTTCAAATAATTTATTGACTATAAATGCAAATGCTGCTTGACCGTTTGTAAATATTCCTATATATTTTTGAGCACCTTTTTTCATATCACCAAGGACCCCTTCTTGAGCCTTTAAGGTATCATTTTGTGTCATTAACCTATCACGCATAGTTTCACCCGTAATAAGCTGTTTATCCATTTCCTCATTTAATTGTATAGCATTATCAATCTGTTCCTGCATAACATTTTTTATTTCTGTTTGTGCATTCTTTTGATTTAACAGTGCAGAAGTAATTTCAGCATATCCGGCACCAGCCTCATCTAAAGCAGCTATTTCTGCTGCGTGTTCTTCGTTCATTGAAACAAGTAGGCTTTCTTGCTCGGAGAATAAGTCTCCCAGCTGAATTGCACCAGTCTGTAGATCTTTCATCATACCAGATTCTATACTAGCCAAGCTACTTAAAGCCTTTGCAGTACCCAATCTTCCTTGTTCTGCGAGATCTCTAGCTTTTGCTGCTAGTGCTATCGATTGGTCAGTTTTGGCAATTTGCTGTGAAAAGATTTTATTTTCTTTCTTTTCTTTGGTAATACTTTTTTCAAGACCCGAGATTTTTTGCAATAGTGCCAACTGCTCTTTTTGAGACTTTGCAATTGCATCATAATATCCTTGGGTCTTTTTATCAGACATGAGTTATCTTTCCTATATTCTATCTAGATTATCTTGGTAGGATTTTATTTTACCATGCATGTCGGCTAAGGCTTTTTGTAATTCTTTATCACCAGCAATTTTTTTCATTGCTCGCTTTTCTATAGCTACTCCCATTTTTTTGGTTAGCCACGATATTAAGTCAACAGCAATGTTGTCTTCTTTAAGTGTTTGTTTGATTTCCTTTCGGACTGCCTTTCTTACCTGTTTTTCATTGGTCATGTGTAATCTCCTTTGATTTTGATTCATATATAAATATCAAAGAAGTTGGCTTTTTATCTTCGTTTGGATCCTTTGTTAGCCTTATCCATTTCTTCTTTTTCTGCCTTTTTAGCTGCAAGAAGTTTATCCCAATAGAATCGCCTAAGTGCTATAGGCATATCATATAGGTCAGCCCATTGGAAACCCCCTTGGGAATGGTATGCCATCTCAAATAGCATTTGGTGCAGAATGGGCCTATATTCAGGCCCTAGGCCAAAAAAACTGAACGGACATTGGCAGGGTTATTTCAGTCTCCTCACCAGTTGATTCTGCAAAGTAGTTATATGTTAAGTCTATATCGGGTGACATAGCTTCGATGTGTTCTCTAAACGCCAATGAGTCTCTAGAAAGGAATTCATTTTCTACAAAGTTTCTTATTGCTATAGGGTCATCAGATCCATCCACAGATAATATCATTTTTTTAAGTCTAGTACTTAATTCAGGCTTTACACCAGCAAAACCACCTTTAAATGATTTTTTTTGCCTTTTTAATTCGTCTTGTACCGACTGTTCGTCACCATGGCAAAGTAGTCTAAATTCAATAGTTCTTTTTGCAGTTGGTAAATTAAATACAAATCTATTTTCGCCAGCTTGTATTCCGTCTGTATTAAATTCTTTGTATTCAAATTGTGTGAGGTCAACAATTTCTTCTTGTTTTTCACCACTATTAGGATCAGTTAACTCTACCTTATACTCTTTACCGTATGCTAATATTCTAGCTGCTACCATAATAGCATTTTTATCTCCTACTAATAAATCATTATAATTTATTGGTGAAACAATTAAAGAACGCAATAATCTATCAATAACTGTACCATTTTTGATCAGGTTTTGTGAGGTAAGAATATCTTCTTCCTTAGCAGTCATGTATTTTACGTCTACTTTTCCCTGTGACAGTACAGAACCTTGTGGATATAATAATCCTTTAGATGGTAAATCTATTGTTTCTGTTGGAAATTTATATTCTTGTTCCTGTTTACCTTTTGAAGCTGGTGCTTCGCTAAGAACTTTGTGTTTTAATTCATCATCCGTTAATCTATTTTGATCTGGATAATCTGGGTTTACTACTGTTGATTTTGCCATAACTTTTTCTCCTTGGTGTCTTTATTAACTTGTAACGTATATAAATATATATTCCTGCAAAAAATAAACAAAAAAAGACCCAAACATTTGCCTGGGTCTTAATTTATATTTTAAATATGATATATTAGTATTGTAATATCCAGTAGTCACATCGTATAGATACTGTTATTTCATTAACAGCAGCAGTCTGTGTCCAGTCAATTGCTCCAAAATCAGCACCAGTTATTAGCGCGCCTTTTCCAGTCCATTCTTCTACTTTATCACCTACAGGTCCAAGTACATTAATCGTTATATCTTTCTTATAGAAATCTGCATAACCATCTCTACCTGTTACCGATTCATGATGTAATCTTACCCATTCCATAACGGCTTGTGCACCTGAAGGCACAATTGGATCGTAAAGTACGATATCAATTGGATCCCAAGTTGTTTTACCTTTCACGTATCTTGAAACATTAATATGTTGCAATTCAACTTCTTCGGTTACCACCTTTGGTCTAGCTGCAGTCTTTATAAGGTATGCAGGTATTCCATCAATGTAGAATATAAATCTATTTTGTTGTTTTGGCTCAAAGGCCGTGAACATTATTTCACTTGGGTCTACTAAATTTGCCATTTATTTTTCTCCTCTATATATAAATATCGTCATCTTTTTATAATTGTTAAATTCTATTCTTCAAATGATGCACCAGTTCTCATTATGTTGAAGTCTACAATGATGAATTCAGCAGCTTTTGCAGGCTGTAAGAATATTTCACCTTTCATTTGGTTTCTATCAACTACGTCTGGGGTATTATTTGACTCGTCCATTACAACTTTAAAGGCATATAATCCTTGTTGTTGTTGTACTGTTTCTAAATAAGGGTTAACAATGTTTAAGAATCTATTTCTTGTTGCTGTTGTGTTTTGTTCAAATACAAGATATTTTGTAGATGAAGCAATAAATTTCTTAAGTTTTATCAATAATCTTCTTACGTTGATTCTATCAAGTGCTGAAGATTTAGTTTGTAAAGTTTTTTGGCCCCAAATACATACTCCAACAGATGGGAATACGGCAATAGGATTAACTTTTCCTTCATACAAAGAGTCTCTTTCGCCATGAGTTAATCTTGTATATACATCAGATACAGTTGCTAGGCTTCCACGATTAAGTCCAGCTGGAGCAAACCATGGGAAAGCAACCTTATCATTAAATGCTATTACACCAGGTACTACAACCGATGGTGGAACCCATAAGAATTTATTTACCGTTGCATCAAGTATTTTTATCCATGGATAATATTGAGCAGCGTAGTTTGTATCGTAATTATCAGCTTGTGCTACAGCTGCAGTAATAGAATCTCCTTCAAGAGAATTAACACCATCAAATACAAAGAATGCATCACCTCTGTCTTCACAAACCTCGATACCTTTTGTAATTATATTTGAAGCATTCTTAGAAAGAATACCTGGCATAACAATCATGTTAATATCTAGTTCATCTGGGTTAGCTACAGTATCTAATGCTTTTTTAAATGCTTTATATCCACTACCTGCAGTTGAAGTAAAGCTTAATCCAAAACTATTTCCTGGTGCTAAGTCTTTACCTAAGTTAACAGGCATTGCAGGATTAACTCCATCAAATCCTCCTTGGAATGCAAGAGAGAATTTTTTAGCGTGTAAACTAGATGTAGTATGTATCGTTGAACCAGAGTTAACACAATTTTCTAACTTAAATGAGTTGTTATATCCTGAATTTGCATTATCACTTAATGGAGCAAGGTAATATTTCATTCCATTATTAAGAATAGTTTCATTAAAATTAAATCCATAATATGTTTTAGTATCAGTCATTAAACTTCTAGACGTTACTAATGCAGCTGGAGGATATGATCCATATAATGTATCTTTATAAGGAGATAAATACGCTTCGTGAGCGAATGGTATTATTTGTGGAGAGTATACTGCGTTTTTAACTCTTTCATCACATTCAACCCTTACATATTTAGACATATTATTATAATCACCAGCAACTACTAATTTACTATCAGTACCGATATCTTGGTAGTATTTGTATTTATCACCAATTCTTCTTGCAATAAAGTTTGGAGAATTAGGATCTAAATTACAATTAGCATATGTTTCTAATGAAACTACTTTTGTATCTGTATCATCAAATTTTCTAATAAGTACAGTGAAGCTTCCGTAGTCTTGTCCACTAATTGATCCACCAGCTTTAATAGACGCTATACTTATTTTTGCCATCTTATTAGAACCATTACCATGAGATAATGTATGGAACTTAAATAGAGGATCATTACTAGATCCACCAATAGTTTGAGAAGTTACCCAAGGAGTACTTGCTGCACTATAAGTTTTTCCTGATGTTGCACTATTTGTTCCTGTACCTGCAGCACTTGCAACTGCATTGTAGCTTACAGCATGCGTAGAAGCTGAAGCTTTAGTAAACCCGTAACCACCACCTTTATTATCAGCTGATGTACCGTATGATTGAGAATTAAATAATGAGTGTACATAAAAAGATCTTATGAATGTTTCTGCACCAGTTTCTACACCAGGGATGTAAGCACCTGGTTCAGTTGGTAATTGGTCTTCAAAATAATTTGCGTTTGATTTATCAAATGACCAAGTAGACGCAACTGCTGTATTCCATGTGAAGGTTGCAACACCATCACCAGTTAAAGCTGTACTTAAGTCTCCACTACCACTAGCGTTTGCTCCACCGGCTAAAGCGATAGGTGATGTAGTTCCAGCTAAGGAAGATGTTGCATATTTTATAAGATTACCACCTATACCAGCAGATGATGCTGATAATTGAACTTTAAAGTGGAAAGGTGATACTGATTGAGATGCAGCTAATACTGCTGTTATTCCCAAGTTAGATTGTACACCTTGAAGTTGTGCAACAAATGAAAGTAAAGAATCATCATTGTTAGCTGCAGAACTTGATAAAAAGTAAACTGTTGAGGTTGAACCAGCACCAGTATTTATATCATTGGTTAATGCATTAAGGTTTACTGTATCTACCCCAATAAATCTATACCTTTCATCAGTAGAAGAAGTTATTTGGAAATATACACTTGGTCCAGACGATGCTAAATTACCAGCAAATGCTAAAGATCCTGAATCTAATAGTAACGTAGAAACAGCAGTCTGTTCACCGGCTGTTGAGCCAAATACTATTGATGAGCATTCTTGATCTGGATCATCTGCAGTTGCATGTAAAACAGACAATAGATGCCTGTCAGTATTTGCAGTTGCTGTGGAATTTGATGCAAATGTTGTAGAACCAGAAGCATATATAAATACCTGTTTCGTATTTTGATATCCATCTAATCCAAGTATCCGTACTATTGTAACGGCTCCTGCACTTCTTATATATTCTTTCACTGTAAACGGAACGTATGTTCCTGCAGTACTACTTCCAAACTGTAATTCAAAATCGTTCATGGAACGTATTACGGTAGGTTGGAAAGCGGGTCCTCTTTCTGTTCTACCTATAATTACAGCACCAATTTCGCCTATACCAGCTGGTAAAAATGAAAGGTCGTTTTCCTGTGTAAAAACACCTGGGCTAACTATTCTTTCTGCCATGTTTTATTCTCCTCTGTATATTTTTAAAAATATCTTATAAATCCTTTGTTTCTCTATATATAAATATCACCGAAAATGCCAAAGTTATTCTACAGGGGTAAAGATTCCTGTTTCAATATCTAATGTTCCTTTGCCATATTTACTATTAAGATCTTGTGCAAATTTTACTTCTTTTTCTCTATTATTTTTAAATAAGATTTCTAATTCTGCTCTCTCATTTAGTAATTGTTTTTCTTCAAAATGCAATTGACCTATACGCAATGTTGCGTTGTCATATATCTGTTTAATATTAGATATATTTTCTAATTCTTCTTGTGTAAATGTTTTAGTCTTACTATTTTCTTGTGTTTTTGTTTCAGCCTTTTCAGATCTGTGTGTTGCTAATTTATCAGCAATGTCTTGTTCTTTGTTCATTTTATAACTCCTGTTTTAATCATTAATATTAACCCACCCAGAACTATTATTACCACTATCTGGGTTGGTGTCTACGTTTGGTAGGTTTTGGTTTGCTAAATTTGAGTCTGGTATTTGTTTTGTTATTAAGTTACCAGATCCATCATAAACTTTATTTATGTCATTGGTTACAGTTACATCAGTAGTAAATAAGTTTACTTCAGCTGTACCGTAATGTGTTTTATTGAATTGTGTCATATCTTTTTGTAGGTTATCAGGTATAATATATCCAGACATATTTAACTGAAAGCTAGCTCTTGACATCCTATCGTTTCCTTGTTCTATATCATTTTCAATACCAAACGAATCTAGCGTTGCTAGAAACTTAAAATGATTTTCTTTTCCCCAATATGAATCTGATGCATAATTTATATCTTCAACTATTTTATTTTGGTGTTGTATAAAATCTGTCCATATAATGCAGTCATATGTTAAAGTAACGTAATCAGGAATTACTACACTATGAAACTTTCTAGACGGTTGTCTACCTACTAGGACATCAAAATTATCATATCTATTTCTTGGATTATATTGTTTTTCAAATGTTACGTGTAGATTTGGAGTATTTGCGTCTAATTTTCTAGATAAATTCCTGTTTTTTTCAACATTTGTTCTTCTATACATTATTAAAGGTAATTGAATTTTGCCAGTTTCATCCCTGAATACACCTGCTTTTTGTACGCTTGACCATCTTTCTGGAGAACCATATACTATTGGCACTCTAATTTCATTTTCGCCTTCTTTTACTCTTGGTTGGATAACATTTTCGAAATAATAATGGATTGCTTCGTCAACATCATATAAGCCAACAGTAGGTTCTTTAAATGAATCATTTTGCCTGTCTATTTGTTTAGACCGTATATCTGATATGTATTTTTTATCTGCCATTATTCGTTATATAATCCATACTTATATCCTGCTCGTATATCGTCTAGTTGTACTCTACTTTTTCTAGTTTGGTGTCCTGAACATATTATAGAAAAACTTGAACCAAATTCTGATCTATCGCCACTTGTAAATCCTTTATCATTTTCTGGATCTTTTCCAACTACAAATTGGTTTTCTACAACAGAGTCTAATTCCCAATAGATATTATTCCACCAAATTGTATCACCAACCTCTAAAACAACGTTTGCTGATGGGGTGCCAATGCTTCCAGCTGGTAATAAATCGTCTCTTAAAAATGAGAATTTTGCAAGTTGATTAACATCCATTCCAAATTCACTTGCACTCCAATCTTGGTCTTCTACGTCTACTAGACATGCAACTCTAACGCCTGGCTTATATACTTTATTTATTGATTCACCGTATAAGTTGGTATTAGAATCATATACAGCGGCTTTAAATATATCAACCTCTATATCTATAATTTTATTTACCAATTCTCTACTTAGTGTTCTAAATAAACTTACATCTCTCTGTCCACCAAATAATGCCATAATATTATCCTATATATATTCCGTATGGAACTTTGTTTAGTGTTTCACCTATAAATTCAGATTCTTCTTTTTGTCTTTCTAAAAGATTTCTTCTAGATGAAGCCTCTAGGTCTTCTCTTAATTGAGAAATTAAATTTTCTTTTTCTACAGCAGCTTCTGATCTCAATGTATCTCCATCAACATTAACTTCTGCTCCTGGAATTGGTATTGCACTATATTTACTTCTAACATTACCTAATAATTCTTTTACTAAGGCAAGTGAATATTTTCTTATCCATTGTTTTCCAGGATGATTAATATCAGAATAAACCATATCATCATATGTTGCATTTGAAAAATCAGTTATTGTATTTGCAACAGTACCGTTTTTGGTTGGATTATTTCTTTCTTCAACTAAAACATATTCTACCCAAAGTTTATATGAGGTTTTTGGATGTGGAAATACTCGTAATCTATTATTTCTTAGTTCAAAGCTATATGCCGATTTACGTATCTGGTCGTTAAACTCTATAGCCTGTACCCTTAATAAATCGTCATACATTGGTAGCATTAAGAAATTTACAGCTGGACTATAATTTCCCCAACCAAAACCACCGAGCATTTGGTCAGTACCTTGTCCTGTTCCAACATATGGATCAAAGAACCTTGTCATTGCTGGAGTACCTTGGTAATATACTTTTTTTATTTCTATATTATCTGTTCCAGCTGTTCCAGATTCTAAATTAAATATTGCAGAATCAGTTAAATCGTATACTTGTTGAGATGCTGTAAGCTGTAATGATGCACTATAATGTGTTGTGTCTCCTCCTACGGATGTTTCTGTTCCATATTTTTGAGCAATTGTCATAACTCTTCCAAAATTTGGAGTTATTTCTTTATGCGTTAGGTTACTACCAGTTGCTGTTCCTTTAAGTGTAAGAAGATTTTCCTTTATATTAAAATAGTTTACTTGACTACCATATTCAGTAATGGCCTCTTCAAAACAAGCAAAAAAGTTTTGGTCTTGTAACTCAATATCTACTATTGGGTAGCCTAAGCGTTTTGCACACCAATCTGTTACTTTTTCAGCGTCTGATTGAAAATTAATATCTGAGTCGTATAAACCAAATGGAGTTTCACCTGGAAAAAATGATGGTGCACCATTGTATATTGTTATATTTGTTG
>Ga0209279_10001009_pt1 | contig 15897 bp, 7 predicted proteins | sample CoawatmetaG00DNA_3_FD_187508 | JGI IMG/M metagenome (GOLD analysis project Ga0209279, IMG submission 187508) | Marine microbial communities from the West Antarctic Peninsula - Coastal water metaG006-DNA (SPAdes) (version 2) | ecosystem: Environmental > Aquatic > Marine > Coastal ... | reverse complement strand
ACAACCATGGATCTAACCCATAGAAACTCTTGTACATTCGATCTATATGGTCCTGGCACTCTTTCCACATAGGCTCACAATTATGATCATTGATAACCATTATAGAAGAGTTGACATTACACATATGTATTTTTTTTGCTATGCCATCACTAAACCAGTTTGTTTTAAGAATGTTTAGTTTATCAGGATGGGAGGTTTCTAGAAACTTATCTAACGGTGTATGTATATAACAATCCAGATCTAGGTATATAGTAGGCTTAGTAAAAAGACCAGGCTCAAATAATTTAATTTTGTTCCACCACTTACGTTCTCTAAAGCTATCAGTAATTTTTATTATCTGTATATCTTTATGTAACCCTGCAGGGTTATCTGTCATACAATAGTATACACAATCTTTATGAAATGTCAACAGTTGTTTATATAACTGGTTGACATATTCAACACCATATAGTTTACCAACCTTTACAGATACAACTTGCATAAGTCTGCCTCCCAACCTTTTTTTATATCTAAAGGATCTGGTTCATGGTCCTCCATAAAAACACAGACCTCATGATCAGATCTATACTTTCCTTTTGCTTGGTCAGGATACTTTGCACCTCTACTATGCGAGTATACAGTCTTTTCAGGATATGTGTTTATCTTATCTCTATGGCATCTCCATAGATATGCATCACTACTATACAAAGAACCTTTTGCTTGTTCATAGTATCTTACAAAGTGGTCCCATATTTCTTTTGTTACAGGGGATCTATTATCAACATAAATTAAACTAGCATTAAATCCCATAGTAAGGAAATAGTTACCTCCGTGCATAGGTATATGATAATTAGCATTCCAATCTGTTTTTATAATAGCAGGTGGTGTTGTTTGTACTACTCTATCTAATCTATTTAAAAATAAATTATCTAAATCTGAGAATAGTATCTTACCTTCTATACCACATATGTTAGGAGCAAACAAAGACATTTTAACTGCATCCCAAAACCACCACTGAGATCTCTTATTGCGAATGAACGTGACATCCCTATCTACAATAAACTGAAGGTTTGGATAAGTATCATTGCTCTGTCTGTAAGTTTCAAAATCTTCCTCACTTTGCATGACATCTGCTGCTTTTTGATCTTTTTCAGATAACATTGTACTGCCTTGGCATTTGCCAATCACATCATTCCACAACCACCTCTCTGTACACTCAACAGGTATAATGTCTTTATCTAACCCAGTAGGATCATCTGTCATACAATATGAATTAAATTCACAAGGCATATGACGTTTAGCCATTCTATGAATTAAATTAGGATAGTCAGCTGAGAACTTGTTACCCCATTTAATTGTCATTAAGTTAATCTTTTCCTGGACCATTCAATAACCTTATATAATAATTATCTCTTTTAATGTTGCTATTTTTATCTCTAGAAAAGAATTCAGAACCAACCTCTGCTCCATAGTATTGTGAATAGCATATACCTCTTGGGAGAGCTTTTAACTTATCTAATTGTTTATGCCCTAGATAGTCATCATTACCTCTATACTCTAATAGGTATCGTTGATCATCATCTTTAAAGTCATCCCATATACTTGTTAAAGTATGACCTTGCCAACCCATCACAGATGAATTAAACATAGATGGATATTTCATATCAGGATCGTCTTGTACTTCTTTGGGTTGAGCACTCAGGTCTAACCAATCAATTGGTTTCCAATAACAAAATACAGATGTTAGAAGACCAGGTGTTATATACTTATCAATATCTGATATGTCTCTATGGAATGTAGTATCTAAGTCAAAGTATAAATTAGTACCTTCTTTATCTATATCAGGATGGAACAATAACATTTTATTCCACCAACCATCATACTTAAATTTAGATATATCAACAATTCTAATTTCAGGATGGTTAACAGTTGTAAAGTTTGTTAGTAGATAAAACTTAAATGATTTCTTATAGTAATTTTTACATTGCCAGAAGATGTCCCACACATGGGCATCTTTATACTTTTCTTTGACTGTAGCTTTTTCTGGTATTGTCTTTACAACAAATATATTATTCATAATAATAAGTTCTTTTAATTTTTAGATATTCATCTATTTGTTCTTCAGGTTGTACACTTCTATGCATTAGTGTTAATGTGTCGACTCTTTTGCTAACAATTATATGAAGGAGTGTATGATGATCTTCAAGAAAGTATTTTTCAATCATACCATCTCTACCATGGTTGACATATCTAATATTAGATTTCCTAACTATATGCTCTCTCAATTTAGCATCATAATCAAGAGGTATACGTTTATTTAATTCAGCTCTAAATTTAAATACACTATCATAACCTTGATACCTATCTTCATATGTTGTAACAAGATAGTTTTTCCAACCTCGCGAATTAACTACTTGTCTATAATAATCCATAATAGTACCGCGACAAGGGATAAAATATTCTGGTAATTCTACTCCTGCAGTATTCTTTGCCATTAGGTATACGTAGCTCCTTTAGGTAACATAGTTTTATCAAATGGTGCTAGCGGCCATACTAATGCTTTACCAGCAATATCTTCTACCATATTTTTCCATATGTCTTCATTGTATACAACATAGCCTAACGTCATTCTAGGTTCACCACCATAAGCACTATGCCACATAATTTTATCTTCTTCTTCCTTCTTACCATAATAGCCAGTCTTCATATGCCACCCTGGTACATCAGGTATATGTACTAAATTCTTTTCAAGTGGTTTATTGATCTTACCTTTAGATCCTTCAGGATTAATATGTCTCCAAAATCCATTACCAGTTTCTGTAAATGTAAATAGAACATTGTAACCTGGTACATTCCAATTGTTGTGCCATGCAATGTAACCATCTTTTGGATACCACATCTTCAATGCACAAAATCTTATACCAAGCAATGCACCCAACTCGTTATCAAGCCATTGGTTCTTTTCTTGTATTACTTTTGCTAGTTTTAAATCCTTAATGTGGTCATTCTTAACCCATGTAGCTATTTGATTAAAGTCATAGCCATGTGAGTCAGGTGGAAAACCATCATGTGTATCATGCTCCATGGAGTTTAAACATTCTATGCTTGTTGCATGCAATGATCTATTCTCCCTAAAGAATTTTCCTTTTCGTGTCATGAGTGTAGACATATCTAATCCCCAGACAAAATCTTTCCACTCATTTAATAATTTTAAAAGATCCGATTGTATCTCGTATACCGGGGTCATTATATGTGCTCCTATCTACTAAGTCATTTGGAATTGTGTAATGCCAGAATACTGGCTCTTCGTTATTTTTTAATTCAACCTCAGGTCTATACCCTTTGATATAGTTCCATTTAGAATGAATTTCTTTTATTTTTACACCGTAGTCTTTATTGTAGTTTGTATTAAAAAAAGCAAACGTGTCCCAATACCATAACGTGTGAGGCCAATCGTAAGGCCAGTTCTTTCTAGGATTAGATTCAATCTGAGTCCTATAATTTTCAAACCACTTATCTAGCATCTTAAATGTACGATTGTTCTTCTTGTAAACAAACATACCACAATGCCACTTCATACGCCAACAACCTGCAGGACCTTCAAAGTCCCATTCATGAACCTTTGCAGTCTCAATCATTTTTTTATGTTCTGGCTTATAATGAGTTAATTCTTCGTCTCGACTTATATAAACTACTTTTGCATTATACGGCCTATTGCATGTCATTGCCATGTCATGCTCATCATCTATTTCGTCAAACATATGTCTAACGTCTTCGTGCTGACAATATATATCTGCATCAATATACGCTGTTATATCATAAGGTGTTTTTGTTAGTGCCCAAAGTTTAGCTCGGACATGGACTGGTACTTCCAAATGCACATGATCAAACAAATGCCTATGCTCTTCTTGGAACCAATCTTTATGTGTATAGATTGCTATCTTTGCTTCAGGATAAAAATCTTTAATTGAATCAGCACACATAACAGCTGCATCATAATATGGTTTAGAGAATGAAGCAACTAACATAAACCCTTTAGTCTGTTGCTGGTTTTCCATTCATGCTCTCCAATGCTATAATTGCGCCTACGTAAGCGGTCAGTTCCATAATACTTTTTGATCTTCTAATTTTTGATTTCATATCTCTATTAGTTGTATTACGAATCACATCCATTTCAAAAGCATCTATCTTAGCTTGGAATAACTTCTCTTGATCCATCTTATGCATACGATCTTTATCAGCTACTTCCTCTTTTTTTCTCATCTTATCAAGACGATCAATTTCTTTTTTAGTATTTTTATTGATAGCATCTTGACCTACAAACTTATGTACCCAATACCAAGCGTCTTGATGCTCTTTAGTATTGTGTATCTGATGTGTGTCAGTAGGTCCAGGTTGACCTTGTGGGCCATCCGGATGTCTTAGAATAAAAAATAGAAGGGACCTTTTATCATTACCATAGTAAGCAAAGATTGGCTCTGCATCATTGAACGGAAACTTCGGTTCCTGTTTTTGTTCTTGTTTCTTCTCCGGTTGTTTCTCATCACTAGCACGAGCTACAACTTTGGTTTTCTCCTCTTCCATAATCTTATTATCTCTCTCCCAAGACGTTGTCTGGGGTGGGGGTCTGTTAATATTTAAACGGTCTTTAGATTTTTCTTCTCTGGCATCTATTGTTCTATTAGCTTGCTCGGCTTCAGATGAAGCCTGCTCAGTTACGGATGCATCAGCAAAGTCATCTACAACTTTTATTTCTGTTGCCATAATTTATCCTCATATTGTTAAGCGGTTCTAACCCATAAACTCACTGTGCTTATCACCTCAGTTTCATCATCTATGTTAGTACCGACGTATGCTTTATTATAATCTTTGTTCCATACTTTAGACCATACCTTAGTATATATCTTGCTCCAAATCTTTGTGTATGCTTTAGTATACGATCCACCATACAACTTAACATAATCCTTAGCCCAGTCACCACTATAAGTTTTAGTGTAGTCTTTAGACCAAATTTTAGTATAGGCAGCTGCATAAGCCTTATCATAATCCTTATTGTATTGTCCCACATATACCTTGTTGTAGTCAACAGTAAAGTTTGTATCTCCTGCATAATCCTTATTATACGTTCTAGTATATACCCCTTGGTATACCTTTGTATAGTTAGCATCAAATGTACCTTCCCACTCTCTGTTCCAATTATGTCTATATTGCCTATCGAAACCACCTTCATAATCCTTACTGTATGTTTTTGTATAGTCACCAGCATATGTCTTAGTATAAGTTGTCTCATAATCCTTACTGTATACTCTATCACCTACATAACTAGCAGTATACGTTTTTGTGTAGGTTGCTTCGTAAGCCTTTTCGTAATCTTTAGTATATGTCGTTGCACTTGTATATGAACCTACCCAATCCTTAGTCCAGCCAGCTGTCCACTCAGTTGTATAAGCTCCAGTGAATTCTACAAGCGCCCAATTAGTTCCCTCGTAAGTTGTATCACCTACCCACACTTTAACATAATTTACAGAACCAGAATATGAACCTGTCCATGTTTTACTATAATGCTTCGAATATGTTTTAGTATAGTCAGCAACATATGTCTTTACATAATCTACAAGATAGTTCTTTGTCCATGTGCTAAGATATTCTTTGCTATAATCTCCTAACCAATCCTTTTGCCAAAGTGTAGTATACTCAGCATCATAACCCTTTGTCCAGTATTTTGAAAACTCCTGTTGCCAATTACCTTCATAATGAGCTACCCAGTCTCTTTGATATGTTTTGGTATACACCGTAGTGTAATCGGTACTATATTCACCAGTATATGTTTTCATATAATCTTTTAAATAGCGTTTAACATAATTCTTTTCGTAATCCTTACTATAAGTTTTCGTATAAACACCAGTATATGTTTTACTATAAGTTGCAGTATAGTCACCTAGCCATGTAACATGATATATCTTTACATAATTTTTATCATAGGCCTTAACATAATCCTTTTCCCATATCTTAGTATACACAGCATCATATGCTTTTACATAATTCTTTTCATAATCAGTTTCCCAAAGTTTAGTCCATATCTTTGTATACGTTTTGTTATAGTCTTTAGACCATATCTTAGTATACACACCTGTATAGGTTTTAGTGTATACCTTATTGTAATCCTTTACATAATCCTTTTCCCATATCTTAGTATAGTCAGCACCATAATCTTTTGAATAGGTTGTATCAAATGTACCTGTGTAAGTAGTTTCATAATCCTTACCATAATCTTTTGACCACAGCTTAGACCATATCTTGGTATAAATTTTTGTATAGTTAGTTGTATCGGATCCAGAAGCATACCCACCATAGTAAGTTGGACCTACCCAAATTTTAGTATACTCTTTGTCATAGTCTTTACCATAATCTTTAGCCCAAAGTTTAGCCCATATTTTAGTATACACACCTGTATAGGTTTTAACATATCCTTTTGTCCATACTTTAGAATATATTGTTGTATATGTCTTTACATAATTTTTGGAATATGTTTTAGTATAATCAGTATCAAACGTACCAGTGTAATCAGTACTATAATCTTTACTATAAGTTTTGATATAGTCAGTCTCATAATCTTTAGACCAGATCTTAGTGTATGTTTTAACATAATCTTTTTCCCACAACTTAGTATATGTTGTAGTATAAGTTTTTACATAATTCTTTTCATATGTTTTAACATAATCTTTTGCCCATGATGCTTGATATGCCGCAACATAATTCTTATCATAGTTCTTAGACCATATTTTAGTATATGCTTTTACATAATCTTTATCATAATTGGTCTCATAATCTTTACTATATGCTTTCACATAATCTTTATCGTAAGTTGTAGTATAATCTGCACCATAATCCTTTTCCCACAACTTCGTGTATGTTGTAGTATAAGTTTTTACATAATTCTTTTCCCAAATTTTTGTATAGTCGGCCTGATAGTCTTTACTATAGTTGGTGTCAAACGTACCAGTATAAGTTTTAGTCCATACCTTAGACCATATCTTAGTATAGATTTTTGTATAGTTTGTAGAGTCCGCACCACCGCCACCATAGCCACCATAGTAAGTTAGACCTGCCCATTGTTTGGTATAGTCTGTTGAGTAGTCTTTACCATAGTCTTTTGAATATGTACCTTCATAAGTTTTGGTATAATCCTTTGCCCATAATTTAGTATAAACTTTATCATAAGCCTTTACATAATCCTTTTCCCATACCTTAGTATATACAGTTTCGTATCCTTTAGTCCATAACTTAGACCAGATCTTAGTATAAGTTTTTACATAATTCTTTTCATAATCCTTAGACCAAATCTTCGTATAAGTTTTTACATAATTCTTTTCATAGTCTGTACTATAATCCTTACTATAAGTCTTTACGTAATCTTTGTGCCACTCTTGATTATATGCACCAGTCCATATCTTAGTGTACGTATTACCATAAACACCTTCATAGTCCTTATCATAATCCTTAGACCAAATTTTTGTATACGTTTTTTCATATTTTTTTCTATATCTTTTAGTGTAGTTACCTGTATATGTTTTGCTCCATATTTTTGTATAATCTTTATCGTATGCACCTGACCATTCTTGAGCATATGCTCCCCCAGCAAAATGGCCTTCATATATTTTTTCATAATTATGTGTCCGAGTACCAGTGTATGAACCCTCATAATCTTTTTGGTAAGTTCCTACATATGTTTTAATATAATTACCAATGTATGCTTTTGTCCAAACTTTGCCATAACCTATCTCTACATCTACTTGATACACTTTAGTATAATTTTTTACATAACTTACATCAAATGTTCCTTCGAACGCAACATCACCAGCATAGTTAGTACCATAAGTAACAGCACTGGTATATGCACCAGTGTATATTTGAGCTCCTGTATATGTTCCTTGATATATTACATCATAATTTGTTAGATAGCTTTTAGCAGACGACCCACCATAAGCAGTATCACCTACATATGCTTTTTGATATAACTTTAGCCAGTTGTGTGTGTAATCTTTTTCCCAATTACGATCAAAGGTCTCAGCGCTCGTATAACTACCAGCCCATAACTTTGTATAGTCTTTAGACCAATCCTGAGAATACGTAGCAGAGTAGTTTGCAGTATATACACCAGTATATGTCTTAGCATAGTTTGTTCTATATCTTTTAGTATAATTACCCGTATATGTTTTGGTGTATATCTTTTCATAGTCACCAGTATAATCTTTATCATAGTTCTTAGTATAGTTAACTTCGCCTACCCATATCTTTGTATACGTTTTTGTATAGTCGCCGTCATATGTTTTAGTATAAGTTTTTGTCCAAGTTTTATTATAGATTGTTGTATAATCTTTGGTGTAAGTTTTATCATATGAGTTACCATATAACTTTACATAATTTTTTTCATAATCTCCAGCATACTCTTTATTATAAGTTGTAGTATAATCTTTTGTATAATCTGTTGAATAGTCAGCACCATAGGATTTAGTATATGCTTTTGTATAAGTTTTATCAGAACCTAAAATATGTCTTCTATCAGTAAAAGCTGCACCCTGTCTTACCCACGTTCCAGTTCCTGGAGCACTCTCTTGTATTACATACTTACCAATACCAGTAGTCATCATTTGATTTCTGAACCTGCTAATGAATGCTGCTATATTAGTATTAGACATTTCACTAATTGATCCAACACTACTACCAAGTTTAAGAGGATAGAGTGCTGTTGGAATAGCACCTGTTGTTCTTCTCCAAATTTGTGTTGTTGTATTAGAAGCTGTGCCGTTACCTGTTACTGTATCTGATAAAGTAAGAATAGATGTGTATTGACTATTTGGTTGAGTTGGGTTCATGACATATGAACCTACACCATTAGCTACTAGGTTAGATAAAGCTCTACTTATCAGTGAAGCATTTAATGTTGTATCAGTTTGTTCTTGAATTGGATATGTGCTTGAGACATACTCTAATGGTCTGACCATTCCAGACTCATCATTGCCACCACTTTGCCATTGGCGTACTGTTGTTGTACTGACAGTTGATGTGGCACCACCTGGTGTTGTTTGACCCACACTTTCTGTTCTTCTAGTATCAACAAAAGAACCTATTGATGTATAATCGCTTGAGGTAGAAATGATTCCTGGACCAGTATTAGCCACAAACTCAGTAAGAATTTGATGGACAGTATAATCCATATTTTCATTGGTCATAGTCTGAAGACCGTTGAATGTACTATCTGAATATTTTATCTTTAGTGGATTGGCCATAGGTTCACCTTTACCTACTTATTTATGATATATTAATTATGCCAATTTGAATGTATCGTCGCCAGCAATGTTACCTCTATTAGATCCACCTGGTCCTGTAAAGTGAACATGATCTTCATCATATCCATCAACAGCTTTACCTGGAGTTCCACCATCACCACTCATAGCCCAAATTGTTCTTGTAGAGACACCTGTCACAGTCTTGTCCATATTAGCACCATAACCTATACCACCTAGAACACCACCCGAACCTCCTGATACTCTAGAGTTGTGAGTTGTTGATATGTCTGGTTTAGCTCCTGTACCACCTGTTAATAACTGACCTGCTGTTGAGGCTGCTGTTACAGCACTTGCTGTTGCACCAGCTGCTCCACCTGGGAAGCCTGCTCCACCACCGCCACCAGAACCTGATTGATTTGTAAACTCACTTGACTTACCACCTGTTGTTGGATCACTGTACATTGTTAGACCACCAGCACCACCTCCGCCAGCACCACCACCTATAGTACCATAATTTTCAACAAATAATTTAACATGAGCATCAGTCTTAATAGCTGAGCCACCATTAGCTCCATCAGCACCAGCTGTATTGTCTGCAGCTGCACCACCAGCTCCACCAGCACCTACAATGTAACCATTGTTGTATGTAACAATTCTTACTAAGTGTTGGAATGATTGAGCACTACCGCCGTCTGTTTGATTAATTGATATAGATGCAAACCCAGTTAAATCAATAGCAGGTCTTGCTGCATTGTTGGATCCCATTACAAAATAATTATCATACTGATCTTGTTGGCCAACATGGATAGTAGTCATTGTTGGATATGTTCCACTAGTTCTACCTTTATGATCTAAGAATTCTTTTAGGTTGAATTCATTTACAAAGTAAGATGTCTTAGCACCTTCCTTACCAGTAACTGTTGCTGTTCCTTTAGATGAATATTGACCTAATGTATCTGGTGTACTAGTCGTATCATTTTCACCTCTTAGATAGAATTGACTTTCTGTATTAGCACCTGCGCTACCTACATGTGAATCAAGATATACATCTGTATGTTTATAACCTATGTTTACTAATTTCCAATTACCACCTTCTTTACTGTGGAAGTAAGGTACCTCTTTCCATGTGTCGTCTTCTCTTACCCATAGCTTCTTAGCTTGTTGCCAGATGTCATCTTTCTTAATAAACAATTGAGGTTTAGTATTTGCTAATGCACCACTATGAGATCCAATAAAGTTTGTAGCACCAACATAAGTTGAATGAGATGTTCTTTCACCTGTGTAAGCTATTTCAAAATATTGAGGACCTGTATATGTTGGGCTGTATGTTTGAAGGAAGTTAACAGTTAAATTCCATATCTTAGTATATGCAGCACCGTAATCTGCTAGGCCATCAAATGTACCTCTGTAATTAAATATAGCTTCACCTTCATAAGTTTTGACATAATCTTTATTATAGTCTTTAGAATAGTCACCAGATGGAGAAGTACCAGCCCATATTTTAGTATAGGTCTTAGTATAAGTTTTTAGATAATTTTGTAAAGCAAAGTATTGAAGACCAGTTGTATAATTTTGTACACTTACATAAGATACTGCAGTATCAGGATTTAAGAATGATACATCAGCAGAGTATGTTCTCGTACCAGCTGAACCACCTTCATACTGTTTAGTATATGTTGCTTCCCAAATTTTCGTATAGTCTTTATTATAATCTTTAGTATATGTTTTTGTAAATGCACCAGTGTATACTGCTGTGTAAGCTGCATCATAACTTTTGGCCCAATCTCTTGTCCATACTTTTGCATATATTGTTTGGTATGTGGATGTGTTACCTCCATCACTGTAACCACCATAGTAAGTAGGTCCAACCCAATCTTTATCATACTCAGCACCGTACTCATTACCATAATCTTTTTGCCAAAGTTTGTGCCAGTTACGTGAGAAGTCTGATGAATAATCTTTATTGTAATCTTTTGAATATGTTTTAGTATAAATTGTTGTATATGTTTTAACATAATCTTTTGAAAAGCCACCTGATGCATAGTTACCTGTATAACTTAGTACACCTGTGTAAGATGCAGTATATGCTTTTGGTGATACCCATGCAGTTACACCTGAATAATACGCAATCCATACAGCCCATATTCTTTCATATGATTTGACATAGTTCTTAGACCACAGCTTAGTATATATTGTAGTATAAGTTTTAACATAATTCTTAGACCAAATTTTTGTATAATCTTTTTCCCAAATCTTAGTGTACTCTGTACTATAATCTTTTACATAATCTTTATCGTATCCCTTGACATAGTTCTTAGACCAGATCTTAGTATAAACTTTATCATAATCTTTATCATAATCTTTAGTCCATACTTTAGCATATACTTTATCATAATCTTTTACATAATCTTTGGACCAAATTTTAGTATAGGTTGTCGTATAAGTTTTTACGTAATCTGTTACATAATCCTTGACCCAATCAACATGGTAATCTTTTTCCCAAATCTTGGTATAGATCGTAGCCCAGATCTTTGTATATATTTTAGTATAGTTAGTGGTTTCGGAACCATGTGCATAGCCACCATAATAAGTTGGACCTACCCATATCTTAGTATAGTCAGTTGACCAGTCTTTACCATAATCTGTTGTATAAGTTTTAGTCCAAGATAATTGATATGCTTTAACATAATCTTTATCATAAGTTTTATCGTAAGCCTTTACATAATTCTTTTCCCATATCTTAGTATAGACAGCATCATAGTCCTTAGTATATGTTTTAGTCCAAATTTTTGTATAATCAGTAGAATAATCTTTATTGTAGGATGTATCAAATGTTCCTACATATACTTTATCCCACACTTTAGTATAAATTTTTGTATAGTTTGTAGAGTCCGCACCACCGCCACCAAAGCCACCATAGTAAGTTAAGCCAGCCCATTGTTTAGTATAGTTTGTCTCCCATAGTTTAGTATATGCACCCTCATAAGTTTTAACATAACCCTTTGTCCATAGTTTAGTATAGACTGCATCATAGTCTTTATCATAATCCTTAGACCATATCTTAGTATAAGTTGTTTCGTAAGTCTTTACGTAATCTTTTTCCCAAACCTTAGTATATGTTTTTACATAATTCTTATGATATTCTTGAGCGAAAGCACCGAGCCAATTTTTAGTATAAGTTTTCTCCCATATCTTAGTATAGACAGCATCATAATCTTTCACATAATTCTTTGACCAGATCTTAGTATAATCAGCACCATAATCCTTACTATATGTTTTAGTCCATATCTTTGTATAATCAGTTTCATAGTCCTTCACATAATCTTTCTCATATGTTTTCACATAATTTTTAGACCAAATTTTAGTATAGGTTGTAGTATAAGTTTTAGTATAAACAGCATCATAGTCTTTAACATAATCCTTTTCCCATATCTTAGTATAGTCAGCTTGATAATCTTTAACATAATCTTTATCATATAACTTAGCATAACCTGCAATACTATAATTACCTACACCTGAATAAAGTTTATTATAAGCTACATCCCCTGCAAAATTATGAATACCTGTGTATGATAAAACACCAACATAATTCTTAGACCAGATCTTAGTATAGCTTACATCTCCAGCATAAAGAACTGCTACACGATAAGCCCTAACGTAATCTAGTACACCTGTATATGTCTTAACATAATTAGATACATAATTAACAGTTCCAGTATATGTTCCTGCTCCTGTGTATGCTTTAACATAATCTACTGAGCCATCCCATATTCTACTAAACTCTGTACTTTGCCATATCTTTGTATATACTGTTGTATAGTCAGCACCATAATCTTTTGAATATGTTTTAGTGTACACTGTAGACCACACTTTTGTATAGTCTGCTTGATAATCTTTTGTATATGTTTTAACGTAGTTGTCACCTAAGGCATCAACATAATCTTTATTGTAATCTTTAGACCATAGTTTTGTATATACTGTAGTCCAGTCTTTTGTATATTCTTTATCATAATCCTTAGACCATATTTTAGACCATATCTTTGTATAATCTTTTGAGTAGTCTGCTACAGTAGCACCTTCCCATAATTTAGTATAGGCTACTATACCCATATATGCTTTAACATAATCCATAGCTCCAACAAATGTACCTAGATAATCTTTTGTGTAACTTCCAACACCAGTATAATATATTAATCCTACATAATCTTTGTTGTAGTTTAATAATCCAACATAGTCTTTATTATAATCTTTGTTGTAGTTAGTTAAGCCAGTATATGTTTTACCATAGTCTTTATTATAATTTGTTAGACCAACATATGCTTTTACATAATCTTTATTATATGCTTTTGTATATGTCTTAGTATAGTTTGTTGCAATTTCACTATCATTTAAACCTTCATATGCTTTATCATAATCTTTTTCATATGTTGCTGTGTATGTTTTTTCATAACTTATGTTACCTTCATACGCTTTTGTATATGCTTTACCATATTGGATATTGCCTTCATATGCTTTTGTATATGATTTAGTATATGTAGCATTACCTTCGTATGCTTTTGTATATGGTTTAGTGGCTCCTATGTAACTTGTATTGAATGTAGCTACACCAGTAAAATTATCTTCTGATTGATACACTTTTGTAAAGGTTCCAGTATAAGGAGCAATACCTGAGTACGCTTTATTATAACCTAATTCACTACCAGTGTATACACCTTGATAAACTTTTGTAAATACTTTTTCATATGATCCAAATGAACCAGTATACTCAGCTGTGTAATCACCTGTAAAGTTTAAAGTGGTTGCATATGATGCTTCGTAGTTAGTAAGACCTTGATATATTTTAACAAAGTTATCAGATCCAACATATGTTTTTAGATAATCTTTTGTGTGTTTTACATATGCATGAGTCCATACTGTATTATAAACAGCTGTGTATTCTGCATTATATTCTTTAGTATAGGCTGCACTATAGGCTTTATCATAATCTTTGGAATAACTTTTAGTCCATATTTTGGTATAGTCCGTAGAATAGTCTTTACTATAAGTTTTTGTATATGTACCAGTCCACGCACCAACATAAATTTTAGTATACGTCTTAACATAAATTTTATTGTAGTCAGCACCATAATCTTTAACATAATTTTTATACCATGTTTTAAGATAATCAGCACTGTAATCTTTAGACCATAATTTTGTATATTCTGCTGTCCAACCACCTACAAATATTGTAGTATAATCTCTGGCATATTCAAGACCAGCATATACTTTGGTGTATAGCTTTGTATATCCACTTTGCCATACTTTAGTATAAACAGCGGTATAATCTTTAGCCCAAATTTTTGTATAATATGTATTATATTCTTTTACATAATCTTTTTGCCAAACTTTTGACCATGTTTTTACGTAATCCTTCTCCCAAATTTTTGTGTAGTCTTTTGAGTAAGCTGTGCCATCATAGGTTTTTGTATAATCTTTAGACCAGATCTTAGTATAGATTGTAGTATAATCTTTTTCCCAAATCTTAGTATATGTTTTAGTCCACGATTTATAATAATCTTTATTATAACCTTTTACATATATCTTAGTATACGCTGCAGCAAAGTCTATAGTACTTCCAGATATAAAATTAACTTCTGATGTATAAGTAGCACTATATGTTTTAAGGAAGTCTGTTACACCTTCGTATGCTTTATTATAAATTAAAAATGTACCTGCGTAAATTTTTGTGTAATCTTTTACATATGTTTTAATATAATCTGTACTATAATCTTCAGCCCATATCTTAGTATATGTTTTAACATAATCAGCACTATAGTCTTTTGTCCATAACTTAGTCCATATTTTTGTATAGTCTTTTGAATATGATGGGCTCCATGCACCTACATAAATTTTAGTATATGCTTTACTATAATCTTTTTCATAACTTTTATTATATTCACCTGAATAAACTACAGCATAATCTTTAGACCAAATTTTAGTATAAGTTTTATCATAGTTTTTAGTATACGTAGCATCAAAAGATCCTTCATAGATCTTAGTATAATCTGTAGTATATGTCTTAACATAATCTTTGTCATAGTCTTTTGAGTAGTCCTTAGTGTATGTCTTTGTATAATCTTTTAAATATGTAACAGTAAATACATCTTCATTACTATCTTCATATGCTTTTGTATAACCTTTTGTATATGTTTTGTCATAATCTTTAGACCAAATTTTAGTATAAGTTTTAACATAATTTTTGTCATAGTCTTTAGACCATATTTTAGTATACTCTCCTACCCACGCTTTAACATAATCTTTATTATATGATTTTGTATAATCAGCTGTATAATCTTTTGACCAAAGTTTTGTATATTGACCAGAGTATTGCTTAACATATGTTTTCACATATCCTTTAGACCAGTCTCTACTGTAGTCAGATTCATAAGATGCTGCATTAGTATACTCTTTTGTATATATTGTAGTATAGTCTGCTTCATAATCTTTAGACCAGATCTTAGTATATGTTTTATTATAATCAACAGAGTAATCTTTAGTCCAAATTTTTGTATAATTTTTGTTATAGTCTTTAGACCATATTTTAGTGAAGGCTGCTTCACCAGCAAAATTAACTAACCCTACATATATT
>Ga0209279_10001000_pt1 | contig 16015 bp, 13 predicted proteins | sample CoawatmetaG00DNA_3_FD_187508 | JGI IMG/M metagenome (GOLD analysis project Ga0209279, IMG submission 187508) | Marine microbial communities from the West Antarctic Peninsula - Coastal water metaG006-DNA (SPAdes) (version 2) | ecosystem: Environmental > Aquatic > Marine > Coastal ... | reverse complement strand
GTGAGAAAACATTACAGGTCATCATGGACCAATAGGCCCACCAATATGGACCCGTTGCCCTATTCAAGAAGGCATACTGTTCATATTCCACTCCCGAATACCAAGCAACAAACAGTTCTGTGATGTACGCAACACCCACAATAGAACCCGTTAACATGATGACGATATTCATCATTTCGATGTGCTCAATATTGATGTAATCCTCCATCTTAAAGATTTTCCTAACAATCAATAGTAAAGTCTGAACCATGGCAAAACCCGAGAAAATAGCTCCAGCTACAAAGTAAGGCGGGAATATGGTGGTGTGCCATCCCGGAATAACCGAGGTGGCGAAATCAAACGATACAATAGTGTGAACAGATAGAACTAAAGGAGTTGCCAGTCCAGCGAGTACTAAAGAAACTTCTTCGAAACGTTGCCAATGCTTGGCTTTTCCTCCCCAACCGAATGACAATATCTTGTAAATGTGCTTCTGAACTGGATTGATAGCACGATCGCGAATCATCGCAAAATCTGGAATCAAACCGACATACCAGAAGACAGCACTTACTGTCAAGTAGGTGGAAATAGCAAAAACATCCCACAACAGAGGAGAATTAAAGTTTACCCATAAAGAACCAAACTGGTTAGGAATAGGCATTACCCAAAACGCCATCCAAATACGTCCCATGTGAATCAACGGGAACAAACCGGCTTGAATAACAGAGAAAATCGTCATTGCCTCAGCGGAACGATTGATCGCCATTCGCCACTTCTGACGGAACAGCAATAAGACGGCAGAAATAAGCGTACCGGCATGGCCAATACCTACCCACCAAACAAAGTTGGTAATATCCCAAGCCCAATCAACGGTCTTGTTCAAACCCCAGACACCAATACCGGTGCCAATCGTATATAGGATACACCCAATGCCCCAAAGGAACATAATGAATGCTATGGAGAATGCAATCCACCACAAGCGTGGGGCTTTGGACTCTACTGGTCTCGCAATATCGTTGGTGATGTCTGAGTAAGACTTGTCACCAAGAATTAGCGGATTTCTAATAGGCGATTCGTAATGCATGTCGCTTTCTTATTTATTAAGCTCTATTTCTAACTTTCGTCTGATAAAAGACGCTTGGCTGCGTTCCAACTTCTTCCAGCAAATGATAAGCACGTTCCTCTTGCTTGAGTTGTGTTATTTCACTTTTAGGGTTGTTTACATCACCAAAAACTATCGCGTTACTACCACACGCCTGAGCACAAGCTGTGGTAAATTCGCCATCTTCTAACATTCTACTATCTTTCTTTGCGTCTAGTTTACCCAATTGGATTCTCTGAATACATAAAGAACATTTTTCAATCACACCACGCGCACGAACGGTTACATCTGGATTTAACACCATACGACCGTAATCGTCTTGCGATGGGTTTACATCTGCAAATTTCTCGTTGCCCTTGTAGTTGAACCAATTAAAACGTCTCACTTTATAAGGACAGTTATTTGCACAATAACGTGTACCTATACAGCGGTTATAGGCCATATGATTCAAACCCTCACGCGAGTGAACTGTCGCCCCAACTGGACAAACTGTTTCACAAGGAGCATGGTTACAGTGCTGACACATCACAGGCTGGAATACTACAGAAGGACTCTCCGAAGGAATCTCCATTTTAGCGTATTTCTGAATGGCGCTGGTACCTTCTTCTTCTGCAACTTCCTTCGTCATATCAGAAGAGTAGTAACGGTCAATTCTTAACCAGTGCATATCACGGTGTCTTCTAACTTCGTCTTTTCCGACAACTGGGACATTATTCTCTAGAGAACAAGCAACGACACAAGCACCACAACCTGTACACGAGTTCAAGTCAATAGACATGTTCCACATGTGTGAAGTTTCGTGATCATGATCGTCCCATAGATTTGCCTCAAATGCTGTTAGAGGTCCCTTGTGCGATTCATACGTAGGCTTTTCATTCCACTCGGTTGAAGCGGTACTCATGAAGGTAGGTAGCGAAATCTCATTAACGATTTTACGCCCCATCATAGTGTGCGCCAGTTGAACCGAAGCAAAACCATGCTCTAACTCTGATGCTACTGCAGTAACTTCTGTGGACAATTCCGTGGAAGAATTCAACAATATGTTTGAATTTACGCCAACACCGTTACCTACTTTTCCAACCTTAGTTCTACCGAAACCAATCGCTAGACCTAAAGTTCCTTGAGTCTGACCTGGCTGAATCCAAACAGGTACATTCTCTATGGTATTACCATCAACGGTAAGGTTGATCGTTGTTCCGTTCATAGAACCATTAGACTCTGGTGCCACTTCAACGCCAATTTCAACTGCATCTGCAGCCGACATCACGATGTAGTTGTCCCATGATAAACGAGTTATAGGGTCAGGTAATTCATAGGTCCATGGGTTGTTGGCGTTTGACCCAGCACCCATGCCTGTTTTTGTATAAGTGTAGAACTCTAAACCAGCAGCTGGCTTCGCAACGCTCAAAGAGCTTACGTCCAGCATGGAAGCGTCTAGGGAAACAGCCGTTGTGCTAACCGTTTCCGCATAACCATCATGAAGCAAAGCGTTCCATGCCATACTCGCTGCATGAACTGAAGCACTGGTCTTGATTAATTGTTTAGCAGAATCAGAACCACCAGCCAAAGCACTAATGACTTCAACGGGTGACTTACTGTCGAATAACGGACTTATTGTAGGTTGACCTACTGCATACATCCCGTCACTCACACTAAAATCTGCCCATGACTCTAAATAATGACTCATTGGCAATGCAACATTCGCTCCAGTTGCAGTTTCATCCTCACGATCTGCAATACTGATGACTGCAAGTTTCTCTAACGACAATTCTGGTGCCGAATAAACGGGGTTAATGTCCAAAGTAATCAGCGTATCAACCACACCGTCTTTCGCGTCCTTGACTAATTGAGCAAAAGCTTTATCATCTCCTTGAGCAGAATAGATCAACTTAGAGGTGTTAAAAGCCTTCGAACCTAAACCAAGATTGATGGCCAAGGTCAGACGCTCTGCTGTATCAGTGTTTAAACCGTTAAGTACCAGTGCACCGTTCCCAGCCGCGAGTAACTCGTTCGCTGCATTTTTAATGGCACCTGTAATATCCGATCTTAGGGACGGTGCTTTAACTGAAGTCAACCCCTTAGAGGAAGCAACTGCATTATATAAGTTTGCGAGAATAGCCTCATATTCAGAAACGCGGGCTTTAATTCTTACATCAGCATTTGAACCTGAAATAGAAAGACCGGCCTCTGCCTGAATATGGCGTAGCATTCCCTTTCCGGGCTTGCGTCTATTTGCATAGAATGTGTTCAAGTTTTGACCACCCCAATCTCCTAAGAAGTCTGCACCAACAGAAACCACTGTTTGAGCATATTCTAAGTCTATCGTTGGGAGTCCACGTCTGCCTGATAAATTCTCGTAGACATCCAATCGTGCGCTTTGGCTGACGGCATCAAGCGTGACGTGACGTAAACCTAAACGCGCAATCGCAGATGCAAGAGCAGGCGATATGACAGTGCTTGAAAGAAGTACACTGCTGGTAGTGATCATATTCCTAGCAGCAGCTAAAGCACCGTCCCAAGAAGCTGTTACACCATCGATTTGAGGAGCACGTAAGCGAGCGCCATCATAAAGACTTAAAACTGACGCCTGTGCTCGTGCATTAGTAACACCATTGAAAGGTGCGTCGGCATTCGGCTCCACTTTAATTGGTCTACCCTCTCTGGTTTTGATCAACACAGAGGCGAAGTCCAACCCGTCAAAGAACGAAGTGGCATAAAACGACGGCATACCAGGTGTTAAGCTGTCTGGCTTTACAACGTAAGGAATACTCTCGATAATAGGTGCCTCACAAGCTGCTAAGGTTGCAGCAGCGGTTGAGAACCCCATGAATTTCAAGAAATCACGACGCGAAGTTTCTGTTTCTGCAACGTCGTCATTACCTAAAAACTCAGCGCCAGAAACCTCCTGAGAGAATTCGTTCTGAGCGAGCTTTTGCGTGAGTTCTGGATTGGATTGATCTTCAATTCCTCTCCAATATTTATTATTCTCTGTCATGCTTACTTCTTGTTAGTAGTGACACTTACCACATTCGATTCCGCCAATTTTTTCAGCCGTAATCTTTTCTCCGTGGTACTCTTCTGTTAGTTCTTCGTGGAAGTCTTGGTAATATCCGTTCTGCTCAAATTGAACTTCAGTTTCTCTGTGACAGTTAATACACCAGCCCATAGTAAGTGGTGAATACTGGTATACTTCTTCCATCGTTTCAACAGGTCCGTGACATTCCTGGCACTCTAACTCTGCTGCATTCACATGCTGGCTGTGGTTGAAATAAGCTAGATCTGGAAGATTATGGATTCTCACCCATTTTATAGGTTGTTGCTCATAGTCTTCTATGTATCCTCGTTCCTCAACGTCCCAGCCAATGGCCGCATAAATTTTAGCGATCTCTGGTGAATTCTCACCATCATATTTGAGCGCACCGGCGTCATCTGTAATTTCAGAACCATCAACATACATGTGACAATTCATACAAACATTTGCAGAAGGAATTCCAGAATGTTTCGAGTGACGTGCAGAACTGTGACAATAATTACAGTCTATCTCGTTTTCTCCAGCATGCAAGGCATGTGAGAAAGCTATAGGCTGTTCTGGCTGGTAATTCTGTTCTTGCCCTACACCCATCATAAGAGCATAAAGTTGATTCAGAAAAACAATAGTTACTAAAACGGTAGCTAACGTGACAATACGTTTATTTTTAATCAATCTACCCCAAAACCAGCCTGCTTCGTCAAGAATAGAAACCGTTTCTTCACCTTGAACAAGGCGTAAGGTGTTTTTCATCCGTGCAAGAAGCATTACCATAACAAATAGCAACAGGCCTAACCCGATGGTGATTTGATTACTGTAATCTTTTGCTTCTGCGACAACAACAGTTCCACTTACAGCATCTGCTAAAACAGGTTTTTGATCCCCCTCTACAGTGTAGGTCAGGATGTCAAAAATGTCTTGGTTCGAAAGCATTGTAAAAGAGCTCATTATAGAACCGTTATACTCTTCGAAAATGTCAATTGCATCTTTGTCGCCGGAAGCACGAAGCTCCGCGTTATTACGAATCCATTGCAACAACCATTCTTCAGAATACTTGTCTGTAACACCTGTCAAAGCAGGTCCTACGAGCTTTTTATCAAGCTTGTGACAACTCGCACAATTTTGCTTGAAAAGCTTTTTTCCGTTCTTGGCATCCCCTTCGAAGGCCTGCACTGATGATGAGGAGAACATAAATACCACCACTAGTAAAAATGATGCGAGTCTCCTTAAGTTAGATGTAGTGTACATATACTGCTTTATATAGCTATTCACTGTTGCGCAAAAATAAGACCCAGACCTGAGATTCAAGACCAATATTGGATGTATTTCCAATTTAAAATGGTTCTAAATTAGCAGTTGTTTGAGTTGCATTGCTTTATGTCCCAAACCCTCGGTGTAATTTTGACCAAACCACTCGTTTATGTATACTTGGAAACTCTGCTTATCTGTTGTTTTATCAAGCCTTTGGTGCAGCGCAATGGCCTCAAGCTCTACATCTGAATACCAACAAGATACACTCCATATCGCTCTGGATACAGACAGTGCTTTTCATCATTACACGGCGCATGCGATGAGTGAGTTATTTGAAGGATATACTATACAAATCTTTAGTGGTGGCAGAATTAATGCCAATAAAACTCGGGGCAAAATTTTACGGTTAGGCGCTGACCAAGACGCACGAATGGTATATCGAGAACCCAACTTTAAAATACATATTGGGTCCTTTCCTGATGTATCTGCGGCAGAAAGAGCATTGGTTCATTGGAAAACTGAATTTCCTGATGCCTTTGTGGTTCAAACTTTAGTTCCGTGGTATAAGATCGAGGATGCCGACCCTATCGCTCCTTCTGATACGACAGACATCTCACCAGTACATTTTCCTGAATATTGAGATAATACAGATTAATGTCTCCTTTGTGATAGTTTTTCGTTCGCATCAGCCTGCTTCCGGGAAAATGGGGACGCTCTGTAATGATAATTCCATCTTTAATCGTCGCACTGACCAAACCCGGATACAATTCGCGCTCCGTATCAACCAATGCTCCACTATTTAATTCTGCTGATTGAAATTCCGTTGTGGTCTTCCAGGAGATTGGATTGACAACTCCAATACATTCAGGGTCGGATTTATTGTTTAATCGAGCAGATTTATGATAGGTTCGCCAAGAAACAAAACATCCAGTTTGATTAGGTATTTCACAAAGAGGTATGGGCATAACGCATTGATCGACCTCCATTCCTATCAGGTATGCCGCTACTAAATGATCTAATTGAACAAGGGTCAAATGGCTTTTTAAAAGTCTTTCTAAATGATCAGTGCCTTGGCTGTGACTGGCTAAAATATACGGGGTTTCCGGGCCTATTTCAGACATGAACTGCTCAAAGGCGTTTTTTACATCTTCATAAGCAATTTGATAGCTTTTAGTCGTGATCACGTTAGGTGCCACATTGTATACCTGATACGCTGACTGACGATAATATGGAGCATACACAGGGCCTGCAACGTTAAATGCGCTGGCTTGATATTTAACGGGAGTATCAAAGGATGATCGAACATCCACGTTTCCAATATCAGCATTCCAACTTCCACCTTTCTCAGGAAAATACATGGTTGGACTTGCAAAGAAAACAGGGATATTGAATTGATTTAATACTAAACCACTGTAGGATTCATCAGTATCATCAGCGATTTCCGGATGAGCAGACCAAGAGGAAAGATTCGTGTAATCTGGAACGGAAGGCGTCGTATCAACAAGGTCTAGACTAAGTCCACAAGAGGTTAGTCCTAGAAAAAAGAAGGAGACCAGAACGACTACTGAATACTTCATTTCGATTTTAAACTATTATGATCTTTGATGATTTGCGCCAATTGAAAAGCAGGAATAACACCACTTTGGCGCCATACCATTTCTCCCGACTGGAAAAGTGCGAGGGTAGGAACACCTTGAACATTTAACGTCTTTGCCAGTGCAGTATTTTTATCAACATCCACCTTAATTATTCGCACTGAGTCGCCCATTTGATCTGCCAATTCTTTGAGAATAGGTGGCATCATTTTACATGGACCACACCATTCGGCAAAAAAATCAATTAGCGTTGGGGTATCACTTGCGATGATCTCATTGAAACTTGCCATATTATTTCACTACGGGATGTTCGCGTTGCCAAGCGATTATACCTCCTTCTAGATTATGGACTGACTTAAATCCCATTTCTTTCATTTTTTTAGCAGCCTTACCTGACCTGCCTCCACTTCTACAATAAACAAAAACTGGGATATCCTTATCCATGGCATCTAATGATGTTTCAAAAGAAGCTTCATAAAAGTTCAGTTGCATAGCACCTTTTAGATGTCCTTCTATGAATTCAGCATCCGTACGTACATCCATTAAAATACCCAAGCCAGAAGTATCTATTAACGCAGCGAAATCTTCAACATTGACATCAACACTCAATACCTGCTGGTCCGGTAAGGCTTGGCAACTCAATGTTTCGACCAGTCCAAGTGTAGCGAAAAGAAGAAAAAAAGAACCTCTCATAACGTGTTACATTAAGTGAATAATAACATCAGAAGCGCCCATGCCATTCATCCCATCATCTATTCCTTTAGACGCTAAAAATTCCAAGGCTTGACCAGATCTCCCACCAGAACGACAAAACAGCACCAAAGGACGAGGCATTGTCTTGAACTCTTCCCAGCGCACCGGGATTTCATCCAGTGGAATATGTGTTGCTCCAGGAACTGGCTCCATAGCCACTTCTTCGTGAGTCCTAACATCCACAAGAGATGCGTTATCGTGGTTGATTGCTTCGTTGATATCCATATTATATAATGTTCGTTTCCATGTAAAAGTAAGACCGCAAATTTATCTGTGGTGAGACTTTAATCACATTTACCAAATTATTATTTCAGTCCCCTCTTCTTTTAGATTATTTCCGCTTTCACAGCCAAATGCTTCTCTAAATTCTGGCATATTACTCACAGGACCTGACACTCTAAACTGAGCAGGACTGTGTGGGTCTGTGGTCACTTGATTTTTCAAGTACTCTTCCCTCGCATTGCTCTGCCATACTTGTGCCCAACCCAAGAAAACGCGTTGATCGTCAGTAAAACCATCCACTGGAGCGACCTCTTTCGCGGATTTGTAATTCTGATAGGCGTAGTAGGCTAAGGTCAATCCACCTAAGTCCGCAATGTTTTCTCCCAAGGTTAAGTGACCATTTACATGTACATCTGGCAACACTTCATAGGCGTCGTACTGACTGGCAAGTCGCTCAGTCAGGGAATCGAATTGGGATTTATCCTGATCAGTCCACCAATTCTCAAGATTACCATCAGGGCCGTATTTAGATCCTTGATCATCGAATCCATGAGAAAACTCATGACCGATTACCCCGCCAATAGCCCCATAATTAATAGCTGCATCGGCATCGGGATTGTAAAAAGGTGGCTGAAGAATTCCCGCAGGAAACACCACTTCATTGTTCAGCGGATTGTAGTAGGCGTTCACAATATGTGCACCCATCCCCCATTCTGATTTATCAACAGGCTGGTCTAATTTTTGAAGATTTTCTTTTGTAAAATAGTGCTGCATTTCTTTCATGTTCGCAAAGTAGCTGTCCTTAGAGATCTCAAGATCACTGATGTCTTTCCAAGTATCTGGATAACCAATTTTATAGGTGAAGGCATCTAATTTTTTTCTAGCTTTCACCTTAGTCTCAGGAGTCATCCAGGTCAACTGGTCAATCCTTCCTCTAAACGCTTCTCTGAGGTTTTCAACCATTTGCTCCACTTCCGCCTTACTTTCTTCTGAAAAGAAACGTTTCACATACAAGTGTCCTACCTGCTGCCCAAGCATTCCAGTAGATCCTTGAACACGTTTCCATCTTGGGTTCATTTTCGGCTTGCCATTCAAGGTTTTTTGGTAAAACTCAAAATCCTGTATTTCTAAAGCGTCATTCAATGCACTTGACGCTCCTTTGATAATATGCCATTTGTGGTAGTCTTTCCACACCGCTAAATCAAAGGTGGCAAGTACTAGTTCCAGACGACTGTAGAATTCCGGTGAGCTATTTACCACTTCTTCTGTGGCCAATTCAGGACCGGATGCGAACATTGACAACTCAGCCATGAACGCTTCAATAGGAAGGCTTGGAGCAAGATTCTGCCAGTCTACTTGTGTCATTAAGTTGTAACGCGCATCTGCATCCCTCATTTCAACACGAGATTTCATAGCAGAGGCTAAGGCATATTCTAGCTCATAGATTTTCTGGGCATCTATAGGACTCTCTACAAGGTCACCCATCGCTGAAATGTGATCCCTATATTTTTGTTGAAGTTGGGCACTTTCTTCATCACTTTTCAAATAGTAATCTCTATCTGGAAGACCAATTCCGCTTTGACCTACATAAAGTGCATGCGCATTAGAGTTTTTAGCATCCGTACTTACATAAACCGAAATGGGACCACTGATTCCTGCAAACTTATTGCGCGCCATCAAAGCAAAGAGCTCTTCCAGAGAGACCACTTGATCCACTTCTTCAAGATAAGAACTAAGCTCAGCCGTACCTCGCTCATTACGTGAGGTACTATCCATTCCGCTCGTCACAAGGTCTCCTATCAATTGTTCGTCTGAACCTTTCTCATAGGAACCCTTGGTCACCTCTTCAAAGAGTACTTTTATCTTTTGTTTGTTGGCTTCCGCTAACTTGTTAAACTCTCCCCACCTTACTTCTGTTTCAGGTATTGGGTTGGCTTCTCGCCATCCACCTGAGGTATACTGGAAGAAATCCTCACAGGGTGCTGCATTAGTATCTAAATTATCTAAAGCAAACGCAGTAGCGTTCGGTGCTGCCTCATTAGTAGGTGACTGACAAGCAACAACTGCTAATAAAGATAAAAGTGTGATTTTTTTCATAATAATAGGGTAGTGTGTTTGTTCAGTTAACGCTTTCGCATCCAAGTTTTAAAAGTAAAGCTATGTTCATGTTGTTCATCTGCAGGTCTCTTGTCCTGTGAGACTAAATCAAAAACTGACGAATCCCATTTGGGGAAATACGTATCACCCTCTGGTGAAGCATGTACCTCTGTGATTTCCAGAACATCTAAAAATGGCATTGCCAATTCATAAATCTGAGCACCACCTACCACAAACACCTCTTCTTCATGCTTTGCCAGTGCGATGGCATCCTCTAAGGTATGCACGACCTCTGCCCCTTCAGCCAGAAATTCATGGGTTCTCGTAATCACGATATGCCTTCTATTCGGCAATGGCCTTCCACCAAGACTGTCCCATGTTTTGCGACCCATAATAATGGTGCGGCCCTTCGTATGGCGCTTAAAATGTTTAAGGTCATCTGGCAAATGCCATATGAGATCATTATCCTTGCCTATGACGTGGTTATCCGCATAAGCGACTATCGCTTTTAATATCATTTATACTGCTACTTTACCTGAAATGGGTGGATGTGGATTGTATTCCTTGATCTCGAAGTCCTCAAATTTAAAGTCAAATATATCCGTAATCTCTGCGTTCAGGTGGAGTGATGGAAGATTTCTAAATTCTCTGGTTAACTGTAACTCGACCTGTTCCTTATGGTTGTTATAGATGTGAGCGTCCCCTAGTGTGTGTATAAAATCACCTACCTCTAATCCGCAAACTTGAGCTACCATGTGAACCAGAAGCGCATAAGACGCGATGTTAAACGGTACGCCCAAAAAGATGTCTGCACTACGCTGGTAAAGTTGGCAGCTTAGTTTTCCATCTGCCACGTAAAATTGAAAAAACGCATGACAAGGAGGTAAGGCCATTTGATCCACAAAGCCCACGTTCCATGCATTGACAATGATTCTTCTGCTGTTAGGGTTGTTTTTAATTTGATCTATCACTTGGCTTATTTGATCCACATGACCTCCATCAGGTGCTGGCCATGAACGCCACTGGTAACCATAAACCGGTCCTAATTCCCCCCATTTTTGAGCAAAAACCTGGTCGCTTGCCACTTTAGCAGCAAATTCTCGGATATCCTCTCCTTGATAAGATGCAGATTTCTTAAAGGATGCGAAAGGCCAATCATCCCAGATGCGAACGTTGTGTTTAGCTAAATACTCAATATTAGTAGACCCTTGTAAAAACCACAACAGCTCATGCAGTATGCTTTTCAGGTGAACTTTTTTAGTAGTGAGTAATGGAAAACCTTCTTGAAGATTAAAACGCATTTGATGGCCAAAAACACTCATGGTTCCTGTACCTGTTCGATCGCCTTTTTGGGTTCCTTCCTCGAGAACCCTGCGCACTAAGTCGTGGTATTGCTGCATGGAACAAATATGGCTTTTTAGATGCCTCATTCCGCAGTAACAAGGCGTGATGTTTTCCACGGGAAATGAACAAAAAATAAGCCCATCCGTAAGGATGGGCTTATATCGTGCCCCAGGCGGGACTTGAACCCGCACGAACATTGCTGTTCAACGGATTTTAAGTCCGTCGTGTCTACCAATTCCACCACCAGGGCGGCAACTAAAAACCCCCCGATTGGTGGAGGGCTTTTTGAGCGAAAGACGGGATTCGAACCCGCGACCCCGACCTTGGCAAGGTCGTGCTCTACCAGCTGAGCTACTTTCGCGTTAGGGTCGGCAAATATAGGACCGAATTTATTTAAACCAATACTCTCACTTATTTTTTTGCGAGTTTTTCCTTAAAGGTGCTTAGGAGCATCAAAGCCTCAATGGGCTTAAGTTCATCTAAGTTCAACATTTCCAATTCACTAGCGAGATCCTCAAGTTCCGGTCGGTCGAGTGAGAAAAAATTTAATTGCGGCGAATTGTTGTTTTCAGGGTTTGCTTTTGCCTCGCTTTTAGTTTGTTTTTCCAGCCTCTCTAGCACTCTTTCTGCCCTATGCAATACATAAGAAGGTATACCTGCTAGTTTTGCAACGTGCAGACCAAAAGAATGCGCAGTTCCTCCAGGCTTGAGCTGACGAGTAAAGATGATCTCTCCATTGTGCTCTTCTGCGGCAACATGATAATTTGACACCTTTTTAAAAGTATGGGTCATTTCATTTAGCTCATGATAATGGGTAGCAAATAAGACGAGAGGCTCCGCTGGGTGCTGATGTAAGAACTCTGCAATTCCCCAAGCAATACTGACACCATCAAACGTGGAAGTTCCTCTTCCAATCTCGTCTAAAACAACCAATGATCGCTCACTAATATTATTTAAAATGGTGGCGGTTTCATTCATTTCTACCATAAAAGTAGACTCTCCCTTACTCAGATTATCCGATGCTCCCACCCTAACAAACAACCGGTCGATAATAGGGAGTATGGCAGCGTTAGCAGGAACAAAAGCCCCCACCTGAGCTAAGATCTGAATTAACGCTACCTGGCGTAGCAAGGCACTTTTACCGCTCATGTTAGGACCTGTAATCATGGCGATGGAAGCATCCTTACTCTTCATATCAATGCCATTAGCAATGTAAGGCTGGTGTTCCGGAAGCACCTGTTCAATCACAGGATGACGACCTTGTTTAATCGCTATATTTTGTCCTTCTACAAAGGATGGACGAACATAATTATAACTTAAGGCTGCCTGAGAAAAAGCGCTTAACACATCCAACGTAGCGGTCCAACGGGCCATCTCAAGCAAAGGTGATAAGTAATTATTACTGTATTCGACCAACTCCTGGTATAACTTAGATTCAATTGACCTGATTTTATCTTCTGCACCAAGCACTTCAACCTCAAATTTCTTTAACTCTTCGGTGATGTAGCGTTCCGCATTGATCAGAGTTTGCTTGCGGTGCCAGTTCTCGGGGACTTTATCTTTATGAGAATTTCGTACTTCGAGATAGTAGCCAAATACATTGTTAAAAGCGAGTTTTAGGGAGGGTATTCCCGTTGCCTCTGCTTCCCGGGCACGAATATCTTCCAACGTAGATGTTGCATCATCTAACAACCCTCTGAGATGTGCCAATTCCATGTTAAACCCACTCTTAATAGCCTGCCCTTTACCTAATACTGCAGTAGGGTCTTCCACCAATGCCTCTTGAAGTCGCTGCTTTAATTCTGGTAATAATGTAGGTAATGCTTCCGGTAGGCTTAAGGAATGATCACTTACTTCGCTTACCAGTAGCTCAACAGCATCAAGCGCTGATCTAAGTCTGGCCAGTTCCTTTGGGCTGATTCTCTCTGTTGCAATACGGCTACAAAGACGCTCAATATCCGACAAGCCTTTTAAGGTGTCTCGCAAAGTGTGGCGCAGCGGATCGTTAGATAAAAGCTCTTCAACCGTTTGTTGTCGGGCGGAAATATCCTTTAGCTCCAGCAATGGCAGAGAGAGCCAGCTGCGTAACATTCTTGCTCCCATAGGAGATACAGTGCGATCAATAACATCCAAAGTTGATGTTCCACCTCCCTGGTTTGGCTGAAAAAGCTCCAGGTTTTGAATAGTAAAACCATCTAGCCACATGTAGTCGTCTAGGGCAATTCTTGACAATGTGGATAAGTGACCAAGCGTAGAAAATTCGCTTCTATTTAAATGATGCAGAATAACTCCTGCCGCAATTGCTCCAGGAGCGCCCTTTTCTAAACCGTAACCGCTGAGTCCCTTTGTTTTAAACTGAGCTTCCAGCTGCTCCAAAGTATACTGTGCTTCCCATGCCCAAGTATCAACGCCAAAGAGGTAAAAATCTTCCTCTAACTTCTTTTTTAGCGCACCATCTATATCTCTAGGGTGTATGATCTCCTTAGGACAGTAGGTGTGAAGGGCATTAAGTATTTTCTCCTCAGAATGCTGGGCATAGAAAAAAGCTCCGGTGCTTATTTCTGTTATTGCAAGACCCCAATTTCCTTTTTTTGCTGGATATAATGCAGCAAGATAATTATGCTCTTTACCGCTTAGTAATGCTGAATTAAGGTTAATCCCTGGAGTGATCATATCCGTCACACCTCTCTTCACCAAGCCTTTTGCCGTCTTGGGATCCTCCAGCTGTTCTACAATAGCGACCCTATGGCCCCCTTTGACGAGTTTTGGTAGATAGGTTTGCAACGCATGGTACGGAAAGCCGGCAAGAGCAATGGCAGAAGCCGATCCGTTAGAGCGCTTTGTCAAAATAATATCCAATGTTCTGGCTGCTTTTTCAGCATCCGAACCAAAGGTTTCGTAAAAATCGCCTACACGAAAGAGCAACAATGCTTCAGGATGCTTCGCCTTTATTTCATCGAATTGACGCATCATGGGCGTCTGCTTCTTCGTGGTCTGTTTGGGCATTTATATCGTTCTTTGTGGCAGCTTCACTTAAGGTGAAGAATTATTATCAAATGTAAGAGGTTCCGTCCGATGAGAAAACTACGTAATAGTGAATTAGGCAGATTATCTACTGAGGAGTATACAAACTCAGAAAAGACACCCTTAATATTGGTTTTGGACAATATACGAAGCATGCATAATGTAGGAAGCATTTTTCGAACTGCCGATTGCTTTAGAGTAGCACATATTTATCTGTGTGGGTTAACCCCAAGGCCGGGGCACGCGGAAATTGAAAAGACAGCACTAGGCGCAACAGAAAGTGTGGAATGGTCACACCATGAAAGCACTATGAGTTGCCTTACAGAATTACGAATGGAGGGACATCGGATTGCCTCTTTAGAACAAGCGGAAAGAAGTGTTGATTTAAGAGATTACCTCGCAACTGGCTCCACTGTGCTCGTCCTGGGGCATGAAGTCAAGGGCGTTGCTCAGGAGGTTGTGGATTTTAGTGATGATGTAATAGAGATCAAACAATTCGGCACCAAACACAGTTTAAACGTCAGTGTGAGTACGGGAATGGCGCTTTATGAATTACACAAGCAGCTTTCAACCAATTAAACTAGTGTCCTACCTTCCGTGCTTTCCTATCTGGATAGGCATATCCTTCTTGTTACATTCGCTAATTAACACGGAGATAGACTTATTAAGCCTTCCATCTGTCCAATTAGGCCATAATTCTTGCATCGGTAGTAGGGCGAAAAGTCGTTCATTCAATCTGGGATGGGGCACTTTTAGATGGATCGTATCGCACTGAAATCCTTCAATCGCTAAAATATCAATATCAATAATACGATCCGAGTAACCTTCTGTAAGTCGTATTCGACCCAGATGCTGTTCCGTCTCAAGTAGGGCCGTCATGAATTCTTCAGGAGAATGTTCGAATTGAACTTCTACCGCCTGATTTATATAGGTGGATTCACTATCGTAGCCCCACGCAGGACTTTCATAACAGTGACTCTCGCTTAGCACAGTACAAAAGTCACGCAAGTGGTCTATGGCAGATTGTACATTACGGTATTTATCGCCTAAATTCGTGCCCAACAATAGAATTCCTGTGCTCATGAAATCATTCTTTACTACCGTATTAGCTGTATTGACAGCCTTAGTTTCCTTATTTGTCTTGTCCGTTGTACTCCTTATTGCAATCGGGTTAACTACAGAACCTGATGCACCAAAGGTACAAGAGAACAGTCTTTTAAAGATCAACTTATCCGGAAGCCTTGAGGACCGGGCTATTGAAAACCCATTGGCGGAGCTGAACTTATCAAGTCTCGGCTTAGATGGCGATTTGACTCTAGGGCTGAACGAACTCATGGCTGGGCTAAATCAGGCGGCCACGGATGACAACATACAGGGAATACTTCTAGATCAAGGGGTTTTTTCCGCGGGCTACGGTGCGCTAGAGGAGTTTGGAGACTATTTAAAAGAATTTAAGCGCATCAGTGGTAAGCCTGTCTACAGCTATGGAGAATACTATACCCAAAAGGGGGCCTATCTCGCAAGCTATTCGGATTCGACTATACTTCATCCCGGCGGCATATATGACCTTCGAGGAATAGGTATTAGCAGTACGTATTACAAGGCGTTTTTTGAAAAAAT
>Ga0209279_10000999_pt1 | contig 16019 bp, 25 predicted proteins | sample CoawatmetaG00DNA_3_FD_187508 | JGI IMG/M metagenome (GOLD analysis project Ga0209279, IMG submission 187508) | Marine microbial communities from the West Antarctic Peninsula - Coastal water metaG006-DNA (SPAdes) (version 2) | ecosystem: Environmental > Aquatic > Marine > Coastal ... | reverse complement strand
CCATGAATAGGTCAGAAGTTCCGTTGTTACCACAAATACCATCAGTTGCCCATTCTCTTAGCATGTCACTATCTACATCATACCCACAAAGCTTAGAGTTATACTTAGTATAAAATGTAGTGAGTTGGTTAACTTCTCTACCATCTCTCGTAACTACTTCATCACCTGCTAGTGCTCGTTCTAAATTAAATGTAATCATATTAACCGCCCATGCCTCTAAGTTTTGTTATATCACTAGCTAGTTGTTTAGCTTGTCGTTCAAGCTCTTCTATTTGTAAGTCTTTATCGGCCTTGTTAGGTTTGATACGGTAATCCCTGTGTGGTAACCAGTATAGGTGTGCTGTATCCATAGGAGCCCACCCATAACATGCGCCATTGTGTATCTCTATCTCAGCGCCGTCAGCCCACGCTTTGATTAACTCGCAGTGAACGTGGGGTTCAGTGTACGGGTATGCCATCTGATCTCTATTACTCATTACATCCTCCTTAAATAAATTTCATAATAAGCACCCAAAGGGTGCCTACAAGAAAACTACTTATGCAAACTTCTTTTGGTTTGGCGGGACAACTCTAAACCAATAGCACGTTCAGCAGAATCTCTAATATCAATTAAGTCCTGCATTACATCCTTGAAGCCTCTAGAGCCAATATTAAGAGACTTCTTTGTTAGGTGTTGTAATGCCGGACATGTAACAGTGAATGCCTCTAATACATCATATACGTCCATTGTCGTACCAGTAGGTGTAGGCTTATCATACTTAGGGTTACCCATTATCAATCGCCTTATCATGGTTAGGAATTAGCTGACGGTATTGAATCCATTGCTTAAGGTTCCCTGAGCAAGGAGTAGCATCTCTATCAATATGTGTAACACCTTCAGGCATACGCATTAGGAAATTAGATACTACCATTGTATTACTGGGTAACTCAGGAATAGGTGTTGCTTGATGCTCAAAAGGTGAAGCATGTACTTTACGTCCATCTACAAGCATACCTCGCATCTTCAGAGCTTTCTCTAATGAGTCATCAGCTTTACGATAAGAGATTTGAGCACAAACACTTGAAGATACAGCTTTAGCTTCTTCAACAGAAAGACAGTCTTCACTACTTGTTCTGTAATAGAGCTTACCTATCGGTGAACGTAAACGCTCAACATAAGGAACATGCCATTCACCCTCGTTAAGGATCATAACTTCAGCACTATCACGAGCTTCTTTCATAGCTCTAGCTAAGTCAGCAATTTCACCTTGAGCATCAGGATCGAATCTGAGCCAATCCCAATTATCCCATTCAGTACTAGTAAGCACTATCTTGATATTTTGGAATGGTTCAAGGTATCGACCAGCATTCTGTTTATGTACACCATTCTCAGCCAGTGTTTCCACATATGAAATGGCATGGTTCATCATAGTAAGCTTAAATCGTTCTAAATAATCCAGAGATACTGGTTCAGTAATAACTCTTCCTTGCATACCTGCTTGGTTCTCTGTCCAGACAACCTGAGCTGGGTTGGCTCTCACTTGTGCAATAGCAGCTTTCAGAGGAACAGCACGAGTACTACTAGAGTTCTTACTAAAGACTCCGTGCGTTAGTAACTGAGCATGTATGGCTCTCGGATAGGTTAATTCTAGTGTAATTATTTGTTTGCCTGTTACACTGCATTCACTAGCTTGTATGCACCGTGCAGTTGACACTTGTGTTTCAATCAGTTGGTTCATGTTTACGGTATCCTTTATGTGATTTACGTTTGCCGGATAAAATATCTGAAACACTCCCTGAGTGGAGGAGGTTCTCAATACAAAATTGGCGTTGATTATCAAAATTGTGTATTTTTCCATTCTTATCTACAAGAGCGTAAGTTTTTCCTAATGTGTTTCTTGCAGCTTGAGAGTTGTGAGTTGGACTAACAAATTTACATGTATCAGGACCATATTCTCTGTTGCCTTTACAGAGGATGTCTTTATCAATTTGGTACCCTTTTATGACATTTTTATAGTACCATTTAGCAAACACCTGAAAATTGTGCCATTCTTTTGTAACGGTACAGTTATAATAGGCAGCGTTAGATTTACTCCTGTTGGTGCCGTAGCATCGTTGCAACATTCCGTGCCAAGTCTTATAACACGTTTTGTCTTTGACATAGGTGTAAACAGGTCTACCCATAAAACCTATACCGTATATAGCAGGCGCAAGAAAGTCTTTAACACTACCTCTCCGAATATCTCCCTGCTGAGCTCTTGTTTCATACCCAGTAGCTAAAAATCTAACAGTAATAGTTGCTGCATTTTCGTAATGAGTTACCTGTAAATCACCATTACTTTTTGTTGGGTATATATCACCGACTTCAATCACGTAAATCTCCTGCTTGTTAATGTGAACACGAGTGTAGCAGTTCACATGAATTACTACAAGTACTCACACTCAAGAGTGAAGATTGGTTTACCTGTATTACTACACTCTGAGGCTTGCACACACGTTACGGTAGCACCACCTACTCTAATTGTTTTGTTCATTTTGTGTTCCTTACTAAGTTAAAGTGACAACCATCAAAGAAATTTTGGTAGTTCCCTCCCCATTCAAATTGCATATTAGCTTCACTAGCTGCTTCCATGAAACAACTAGCAATAGCAGTTAATGCACCTATTGAGTAACTAGCCTTACCATCGATATAAGCAAAGAAATCTAGTGCATCTGCTGACTGGTGAAATGACAATTTGTCATACCCATCACAGTAAGTAACTACTTCTGATTTCTTAATGGTTACCCACTCATTATTAATAAGAGCTCTGCCTTGTTTAAAGCGGTCAAATTGTTCCTCTGCAGTACGTAATACTTCAGAGATACCAAAGTCAGGCACATGCATAAAACGTGTGTTAGAGAGACTTATAGCTCGATGAGCTATCCACTGTAGTTCTTCTGAACCAGTTAATAATTTCTTCTTAGAGCTTGAGCCATATATGTTCATCTTATTCGCCTTGATTAACTAACATTTGAATTTCTTCACGATGTACTGGAATATCTTTTGGAGCATCTATCCCAATTTTCACTTGCCTACCATTTACACTAACAACTGTAACTGTGATATTGCCATTGATGATGACAGATTCACCTTCTCTACGATTTAGTACTAACATGCTTATTTCCTTTTAATTTATCTATTTTTAGTGTTGTAAGGGTCTTGTAATATTTTACGTCTAGCAATACGCATTGGCTCAGGTATCATAGGTATCCAAGCAATAACATTCTCAAATTTAGTACCTCCTCCCATAGTAAAACTTCCTTTCAAGAATACTGCTCTACAAATGTAAGGACTACCACAGGTATCCCATACTAGTACTTCAGCATTTTCTTCTGGTAACTCATCTTCTATATATAGCCATGGTTCAGTCATGATATGTCCTTAAAGTGTTTATCCAAAGCATCCTGGATATCTGTTTCAATAATACGTAATTTTTTGGTTAACTCCCTTGATAGCTCTACAGCAGTTATTCCGCATATCTCCTTTGACTGCGTAACAGATATTTCAATTATTTGTACTATTTTGTGGTTAAGCATTAAGTGCTGATATATAACAAACACTACAAGCATACCGGTAAATATATCGTTATAGCTCATATTAAGCCTCCAAAGTTATTTGCCTTATCAATTTAGTCAGTTCATCTCTTAGGTCTATTACTTCAGAGACTTCCATAACATGTTGTGCGCCATCAGGAAATAACTCAGATATCTCACCACTATCACCCTCCCAATCCATTATTCTAATAGCTAAAGAGACTACAGTTCTCCCTGCCAATGTAGAGGTACTAACTTCAAGGGTATCGCCCTCCCCTACTACACATTCAAGCATCATAATAGTTTACCTACTTCAATTAGTTTTAAGTTAGTAATACCTGCAGAAGCTTTCCAACCTCCTTTAGAGTAGTACAGCGCATAGTAAGTACCTTTCTTATAATAAGTATTATTATAGAGGTACTCAGCATCACTAGGCTTAATCATATTAGTTCCTTAATGATTTTAGTGTGCGGATACCAGCAAGTATGTCTGATAATTCCCAATTGTATAAATCAATACCTCTAGGTTTGACTCCGTGTACCGCTTTATATAGCTGTACATAAGTATCTACTTGGGCAGATTTGTCTACTTCTTCAGTCATACTAATTCCTTATAATTACATTTAGAACACACAAACATGTTCCATTGGGTAGGCTTTAAAATGCCTGAAACACACTGTTTACACTTACTGTTCTCAGCAGTGTATTTATACACTTTTTTAGGCTTCAATTGTACATCCTTATTCTATGGGGTTGATATGGGCAGTATTTGAGAAATCGGGTACTTTACCATATGGGTGAGTTAACTTTGAAGTACATCACATAATACACTCAAATGAATGTATTATAAGCTGTAAATCTCTACTAGAAATCTAGTGTTTGAAGTTCATACTCAGGTACTATTGGAGTAGCACTACGTACTTGCTCTATTTCTACTACCATACTCATCTCAACTTTAGTTACTTTGAGTAAATCAGCAAGTAACTGTCGAGGTGCTTTAGCGGTAATAGCAGTTGAATCAGTACGTATGATAGCATCCTTACCTTGAGAGTCTTTAGCATAAGGAGTAGTAACCTTATAATTAACCCAGAACATCACTGGCTCACGAGTTTTAGCTTTACCTTGTGAGTTGAATAGAGGTACTACTTTCTTACTACCCATTAATGCATCCAATTCAGGATCATCAATAGAGTCATCAGCACGGTAATCGGCTCCTAGAGTCACTCCAGTAACTTCAATAGCTAAAGCTGACTGGTTACCTGTTTCAATCATTCTATCCAGTACAGCAAGCACTGAGGCATGTGTACTGTCTTGAACTCGTAGTCCAAAGGTAGGTCTGAAATTCTCTACATTATCTGTAGTTAGAATTACATTGATATAGCTATGGTCTACTACTTTAGTCTTAGTATCTTCTACTACTGCTTCATTAAAAATTGTGGTCATAAGTGTTCCTTCAGTTAATTGATTTATATCCAAAAACAGGCTAAGTCTTAACTAGCTACCATCTAAGGGATTCTGGAGAGATCCTCCAAAAACATTGCTAAGAGCATCTCAAGAGAAAGCTCCAAAAACATAACTAGCTGCAACTGTTTTAAAGTGAGCTTTCAGCGAATCCAAAAGCATGAGCGAAGCGAATACATAAAAAAAAAGATTCCCGCTGCCGTAGGCAGGAGAATAGGGAATCTTTTAGTTACTTAGCAGAGAGCATAAGTACTGTTACGTACTTCTTTAGCTAATTCAGTACGGTTGTACCCGTAGTTAGGTAAGCCAACCTTATGACCAAATACCTGTTCTAAGATATGAGGAAGTGGGTTGAGTGTTACCAAGTTAGCTAACTCAATGCGGTACCATTCAGCAACCATACCTAAGTAGTTAGGATGAACACCGAAGCTATCATGAATACACATGATATCAATACCATTGGCTTTGCACTTACGTACAATATTTCTCAATATATACGCATCAAGTGCATGAGTGATGTTGGCTAGGAAGCACTTAGACTGCTCCTTACGGCCAATTACTTCACGAGTAATTGTTATGTCTTCACCAAGACATTCAACGAATACAGTAGTTTCTATATCCCCTGTAACAGGGACATAAATCTCGTATCCATCAGGCAGAGTAAATCTATACTCTGTCATGTCATCACGCCATAACTGAGGCAATACTGTTAAGTACCAGTATGCACCAGTCATCTCAGCGAATGCTTGCCAAAACACATTCACATCATCACCAAAGATAGACTTTGGTTCAGCTTCTGAGCCATAGATAGCAGGTACTGCTCCTTTCTTAAACTCCTTGCGAGTAAGGCCTTTAGAGATTGTATGTGTATCCATAAACTGCTGCATCTCAGTATAAGGGTCCATACGTTTATCATCAGGATTACCAATAGCATTGGTAGCCACTAATGTATCTCTACAGCCAAGTAATGCTCCATTAATCTGAAGACCACTTGCAGTAGCATCTATGTGACATGGTATACCTACCGCTTCACCACGCTTATGAGCACGTATTGCACGTACACACTTAGCGTAAACCAATGGCTCATCAGCCATAGGTGTTAGATACTCCAACTTATCAAAGTTCTCATAACACCACATGATACGTAGTGTAAATGATAGCTTATCCTTGCCAAAGGCATTGGCAGTACATACCAACAAGTTCTCATAACCATCAGGAGTGAGGTGTAACTTACGAGCAAACTCTAGTACAGATTTGTCGTACTCATCTCCTTGTAGGTTAATCTGATACCCCTTTGAATACACTCTAAGGCGCTTATCAAATGAGTGTGGGAAGTAGAACCTATTCCCATTATCAACTAAGAACTGCATAGTCTTACAAGTACCACTACGATGTAACTTAGAGTTGTACTTCATCTGCTCAACTACCTTTGCAGAAGGACGCTTAACCTTAGACTTTTTGCTAGGTCTGAAGTTATGCTTAGTTATCTCAATAGCATAAGGAATGCTGCCTTGATAGTTAAGGATATCAAGAGGTAATGCCCCCTCATGTACGTTCAGCTTAGTACCAAGCATCACGTTATATCCTGACTCTGAGCGATAAGCATTAGAGTGTATATCCACTAATGGCTTAGGTGTAACCAATGTAGGCATAGGATGAGATGCGTTATATACCGCAGTATCTATACCCTCATGTTTGTACTCACTCACTACATAGTAAGTACCCTCAGTATGTATCATACGAACATGCTCTGATACCTGAGATACACCAGCTACAAGCTCCATAGCTATATGGAACTTCTCTTCAAATTCAAGGTCATCAACCCTAACTGAAGATACTACTTTTGCAGCTACACTCTGCAATGGAGTTAGGTTCCCATAACCTGAACTCATAACAGTAGCTATAACATCTAGCACTGTCTCAGTATCTATACAGAACAACAAATAGGGATTATCTGTTGCATGTAAGACACGATAGAGTTCAGCTACAACTCCATTGGCTCCAGAAGCAAATGCCTCTGAAGTATGTACCATCTTTGAGATACCTGCAGATACCTCTTTCTGAGCGATAGTTGTCTCAGTAGCAATTTGGCTCTTTAGTAATTTATGCATAATATCCTCCTTGGATATGTTAATTAAAAGTCAAGGGCTTGTAGTACGCACACCTCCTTAACTCTTGGGTCAACAAGACCTACTACAACAGCAGTTGCTGTTAATTCTTTACTCTGCGCAAGTACAGCAGACAATACTGATTTAGCCATATCAGTACGTATTAAGATGTAACCACGTAAAGGCTTACCACTCACATACTCTGAGCTAATCTCCACATTAATGAATGCAAAGATAGGTGCTTTCTCCACCTTACTCTTCTTAACAAAGAGAGGTGTTGTTGGCACACTTACATCTAACAGAGTATCCAGCTCTGTATCTACTACAGCCACACTAGGCTGGTAGTCTTGATGTAAGTTGATTGACGTAATCTCTACGTTAATCTTATCCCAAGCAGAGACTTCCTTTACTCTGTTTAGGAGTGTATCCCATGCTCCCTCAGTCTTATCAGACTTAAGGTAGATGTTCTCCCTTGGTACAAATGAAGCTCCTGCTTCAATACGAGTGTTAACAAACCACGAAGTAACTACTCCTTGGTTCAGAGGAGTAACAGTGCTTTCTTGAAAACCAAATGTATCAGTCATAATATAATCCTTAATAAGGATATTCGGAATGAATATCACAATGGGCACATAATGCCCATTAAGCTATTTACTCACTACCATGTAAGAGACATAACACCTACCATCCTTGGTAGTTATATCCTTACGAGGTACCTTATAGCTAATGTGCCTAGCTATACACTTGCTTTCAGCTGCTTTTAGTTGCATCTCATGTTTGAATGATGAGTACCCTAAATCAGCTACAGCTAGTAAGGCACCAATGCCCATGCATGCTAGGAGTGTTACAATAAATCTAAGCATGGTTATCTCCATCCAAGTATTGGAAGGATGAGAATACCTCATCCCAATCTGCTTCTGAGGGAATGACCCTCATAGACTCGAAGAACTGGTCAGTGAGCTCATGTGCGAAATACACATCCTCATTACCGTAGTCTATTAACCATTCATTTGCTGCTTTTTGTAATGTAGTCATTACAATTCTCCTATGTTAAATGGCAAGTCCTGAACACTTACCATTGTTATCTTATAAGAGACATCATCAGGAGATATCTCATTTAATTCCTCACACTCTTCACGAGCTTCCTGCTCGTTACTATGAATAGACACGAGTACGTTAGTTGCAACGTACTCCTCACGCATAGTTATTATGGATAAGTACTTCATGTTATTACTCCTGTGGGTACTTAAGGTCTACTAGATGCTCCATCGCAGCATCATACTTAATGGAATCATCTCTTCTGTTAATGATGGTAACGAAGAGTGACACCTGCTCTAAATCAAGAGCATAAATCTCATCAGTGTAATCTGATGCTAAAGCTTCCATTACTGGTAGTGCTAAATCTGTTGAATATGTGTTCATGTGACCTCCAAGGTCATTGATAGATGGCATAATTGCCGTAGGTTATTCACCCGTAAGAGTTGCATACTCAATACGGTGAATATTAAGTTCAGCAACCAAGGCTGTCTGAACTTCTTCTGTATCATAAGCACCCTGTTCTAAGCGGTACTCAATAGTACCAATCAAGCTGTAAAGCTCAATTGATTTGATGAAGTCACGAACTTCACGGTACTTAGTTCTTAGTCCATTAAGGCTAAGTACTAAATGCTTTGAAGATACAAAGGTATCTTCATTGTTTACCCAATATTCACAAGTACCATCAGCACTTGATTGGAATATGTGGGTAACTTCACCGTCAACCAATGTATGGCTGAACTGGTTACTACCAGATATGTGAGTATCTAGGTATAGACGAGATGAATGGATGGTGCCAGTGCCTTCACACTTGAAGCAAACACCACCATCGATGTGCTTGAAGCAGTTGAACTGCTTGTTGCCTTTGCAACGGTCACATTGAACTATAGACATGACACTCTCCTTGAGTGGTTATTTGATTGGTACAAGAGGTACCAGTACAGGTCTTTATATTGATTGGTACAATCAATATAATAAACAACACGTTTAACATACCCAGTCATTACTTGGGTACAGGTGTTGCATCTACTTGAGACAGTGTTATGAACACTGAAACAGGGTGAACCAAGAACCCTCTGCAGAGGATTAATAACACTGTTAATTTAGGTGTCAGCCATTATGGGTGGAACTGTATACGTTTATTACGTGAAACGTAATAAGGTATGGGATGGATATGAGTACATCACTTTACTCATATAACAGCTTAGAATGCTCCTGAGGAGTTCCTATGGCTATTATCATATCCACTGTAAAGAAGTATGCTAGTGCTAACTAGCAAGAAGTAGGCAGGTATGTAGGTAAACAGAATGTTTACTTTAAAAAAAAAAGACTAAGCCGTTAGGCTTAGTCAGTATGGTCTATTAAGACCATGTCTTCTCTAAGGCAGTCATGCCTGACTCTAAGCTACCATCAAGTTTGTTGGTGGCTTTGGGCACAACTACTTTAAGCCCAATGAAGATAAGAACGGCAGAGATTATTTGGTCAATCATTAGATTGCTCCTTTATGTAAATGAAATTTCCATTGTTCAGAAGAGAGAGGGGGGGTACCCTCCTCGTTATATGGTGCTGTGCACCAGTATAGCTTCTACATCAATATTATATTTTTCCCTCCCACCTTTAATGAGAATAATTATTATTTAAAAATATTATATAAAAAATATTGTATAAAAATTATAGGAGAGTGAGCGAGCGAAGCGAGCCTAGACAGTAGATTGAGTTTACAGAGTGAATACTGGCTCCAATGATGAACCAGAGGGAATACGGGTATGGGTGGTAGTGTTGGGGGGATTGCAGAGAATTATAGATTCTGTCAAGGGGTTTTTCCAAGACTTTTTTGTTATATGCATATACGATAGTTGCATTAGGGGGGAAATACCATATACTCCCCATACTATAATTAGGAGTTATTATGACACAATTGACCGAAGTACAGTTTAAAGCTGCGCTGCCTAAGGGTATGCAGAAGAGAGTAGACCATAGTGTAATGGCTAATATTAATGATGTATTGTCTAGCAGTGAGGTTGCTGAAGAGTTAAGGGAGAACTTGTTAGGGTTCTCTAGTGTGTTGCGCGATGGGAAGTATAAGATAGAGTCTTATATTAATGCTGTGAAGTATATCTCTTTTCGGATGATGGGTGACACGCAGAAGCAGTCTTATGCTAAGACCTTTCCAGATAGGATATCAAGGTGGGCTGTGCTGCAAGTCAGTGATAAGGATATCAGTAAGTATCTTAATATTTACAATAAGAGTAAGTTAGTTCAGCAAGTGTATGAACAGTCTCTTACTCCTACCTATATTCTTAATGCTGATAACTATCAGGAGGCTATTAATACTCAAGTAAGTATTATGAAAGACTTAGATATAAGTCCTAAGGTTAGGAGTGATGCCGCTAACAGTATACTGAATCATATTAAACGTCCTGAGGTTCAGAAGGTTGAGTTAGACATTGGTGTTAGTGATAATAGTGTTATAGCAGGGTTACAAGACATTACTAGTAAGTTAGCCGTGCAGATGCATGAGTCTATTAAGAGTGGTACACACAGTGCTAAAGAGATAGCTCATCAGAAGATTATTGATGTAACCCCTGAGGAAGTGTAATGAGTAAGCCTATGGTGTTAGAAGACTATGTGAATGCTGTGGATTATGAACATCTTAATAATGTTTATGTTCCATCTATTCCTTCAATACAGTTCCTTAACTTTATTAAGTTAGTGAATGGAGAACAAGGAGAGGAGAACAAGTCCCCCGTTATACACTTAGATATGATAGACCATGCGGCTGAATTTGATGAGAACCTCTACGTATCGTTCCGTGGCTCAGCTAAGACTACTGCTTTACATGAGTATATGTACTTGTATCTGGCTACCTATGGTGAGTTCTTCGGCTTTGGCCAAGTAGATGTTGCTATGTATATCTCTGACACTATTGATAATGGTGTTAAGAGTATGAGAAAGAACTTGGAGTTCCGTTGGGGTAACTCTGACTTCTTACAGCAATATGTTCCTACTGCTAACTTTACTGATGTTAGGTGGGAGTTCATTAATGCTGATAAGAAGAAGTTTGTTGTAAGGGGATTTGGTGCTAGTACCGGTGTTCGTGGTTTTAAAGAGTATGGCCAGCGTCCTACTTGGTGTGGATATGATGATTTAATGTCCGATAAGAACTCTGAGTCACCTACTATTACACGAGATATCAAGAATATTATCTATAAAGCTGCTCGTCAGGCTATGCATCCTAAGAAACGTAAGATTATATGGACAGGTACGCCCTTTAATAAGAAAGACCCGCTATATTCAGCTGCTGGTTCCGTGGGTTGGAACACTAAAGTGTACCCTATTTGTGAAAAGTTCCCTTGTACAAGAGAAGAATTCAGGGGTGCATGGGAAGACCGGTTCTCATACGACTTCGTTAAGAAGGAATATGACACACTTCTAGCCAATGGTGAGATATCTGCCTTCAATCAGGAGTTAATGCTTAAGATTGCCTCTGAGGAGGACAGATTAGTGAGTGATGCTGATATTAACTGGTACAGTCGTAGTGCATTACTGTCAAATCAGTCCCAATATAACTTTTATATCACTACTGATTTCGCTACGAGTGAAGAACAAGCCTCAGATTTCAGTGTTATCTCTGTATGGGCGTATAATAACAAAGGATTCTGGTTCCTTGTTGATGGTGTATGTAAGCGTCAACTGATGGATAAGAACATTGATGACTTATTTCGATTGGCTCAAATGTATAGTCCTCAGTCTGTAGGTATTGAAGTATCTGGCCAACAAGGTGGATTTATCCCGTGGATTCAGGGTGAAATGTTGAAAAGGAACCAGTGGTTTCATCTTGCTTCGGATAATAATTCCAATAAAGCAGGTATTCGTCCTAATAGTAAAAAATTAGTTAGGTTCCAGATTGTAGTTCCATGGTTCAAAAGAGGGGAGTTTTTCTTCCCAGAAGAGTGGCGCGGAAAACATGAATTAATGATTGAACTAGAGGATGAGCTTACTAACGTAACTTTAAACGGCTTTAAATCGAAACATGATGATGCTTCAGATACAATTTCTATGTTGTCGGTACTTAAGCCTTGGAAGCCTTCGCAGGTAGCTAAACAGAAACAAGATGATAATGGAATGTGGGCTGATGAAATAGATGATGAAGATAATACTAGATTGAGCTCTTATATAGTATGATTACTTCCTAAACTAATTTTAGGAAACTATTATGTTATTAAGTGACCTCTTTGAGCAGCTCGCTAGTGGTGAGCTGTCTCAACATCAGTATGGTAAAAATGGCACTATTGCCGTTGCTAATTACCCTGCTGTTATTACAACAATAAATAGAGGGCTTACGGCATTACATGCAAGATTTCCTCTGAGCCATAAGGAATTAACCTTACAGCAATTTGAAGGTATTACAGACTATAAGTTTGATATTAAGTATGCGGTAAGTACTGCAGATCCTTCAGTAACTCAACGCTATATCTACGATACTGTAGAAGACCCTTTCTTAGATGATATGATTCGGATTGACGCTGCATATGATGGTGAAGGTAACCCTGTACCCATCAATGATGAAGTAGATATTCGGTCATGGTTCACACCAAATAATGACACTATACAAATACCTTCACCGACTGAAGGTATCTTAGTATCTATAATGTACAGAGCTAATCATAAGAAAATCGCTACTACCATTACTGATGCCACTACTGTAGTAGTTGATATACCTCAGTCCTTAGAGGCTGCATTAAGTGCTTTCGTGGCAAGTAAGTTATTTGTGTCATTAGGTAATGCAACAAGCATACAACTTAGTGCATACTATGCTAATCAATATAGTACTGAATTGGCTCAAGTAGAGCGATTAAACCTACTTCAGTCGTCACAGCAAAATACGAATACTAAATTTATAATTGGAGGATGGAGCTAATGTTTAGGAGACCTACAGTACAAGAACAAGCAGTAGCTATTGAAGGTAAATTAGGTGCTGACTACGAGAAGGTTAAAACAGTAGCTGATAACATTACCTCAGTAAATACGCTCGCATCTGGAATGATTGCAACTCTAAAATATTTAGGTGCTTCTACAACACCCCCGACTCAAAGACTGGATGGGGATGCCTTACAGAATGGCGACTACTATTTCGATACTGTAGATGGTAGTGAAGCGACTATATTCTATGATCTTATAGAGGACACATGGGTCAGGGTTGACCCTCAAGAGGTGATTAATGCACGGAATGCTGCAAGCGTATCTGAAGATGCTTCCGCAGCTAGTGAAGTACAGACAGGACTTGATTCTGTAGCAACCTCAGCAGACAGAGTACAGACTGGATTAGATAGAACTGCTGTTGCAACTGATCTGGCTCAAACAAACTTAGACCAGATACAGACCTCAGCAGATGCAGTGACCACTAATGCAGATAAGACTCAAACTGGTCTTGATAAAGTAGCCACCAATGCTGACGTAGTTTTAACCCATGCTGACGTAGTATTAGCAGAAGCAGACAAGGTTCAAACTGGACTAGATAGAATAGGAGTTGCTGCAGACCTAGTTGCAACTAATCAAGATACCCTTGATACAGCAGCAGACTTGGTTCTCACTAATACAGATGTTATTCTTACTAATGCTGACGTTGTTCTTACTCACGCAGATGTAGTTACTACGCATGCTGATGTGGTACTGGCCAGTAACTCAGCACAACTATCAGCTACCTCAGCAGCTAGCATAGGTTCAGCAGTAATTGATTCAGCAGCAAGTGCTAATACAGCTATTATAAAAGCAGGAGAAGCCTCTGATAGTGTCACTGCAGCTAGTGCTAAGGTTAACGATACACTTGTATTATATAATCAAACAGTAAGCGATAATGATGCCACATTAGCTCAAATTGTAGCAGAGAATGATATAACAGTAGCAGAGATTGAAGTCATAAGAGATGAGGCACAAGATATTAGTGACAGTGTGGAAGATTTCTTATTTGATACTACTACTGCTATTACTAATAACCAAGCACTAATCATGGAGTTCCATAGCTAATGACTATTACAACAGATGGACTAAGCCAATTGGTTAGAGAAGGCGATACGCTTTTAACTGAAACCCTGCAGGCTAAAAAAGACATTGCTGCGGCTATTACTCCAGTAAACACTTCAGCTGTGAACAGTGCGTATGATGCAGCTCAAGCGGTAACTGATGACGCTGATATTGATATGGCTTTGTCTGCTGTTATCCAAGCAGAGATTGCCCAAGTTGATACGGCTACTGGTAATGTTGGCAGCATTCAACCTGCCGCCAATAAAGCACCCGTAACGAATCGACATAATCATGTGGAAGCAGGGTTTATTGATTGGTCACAAATTCGTTATGCCAAATTGCAAAATCCGATTATGCGTGTTCTTGCTCCGAACAAATTAGTTGATGTACTGGATGGTGCATTGTCGTGGACAAGAGCGAGTACCGCAACTCGATTAAATCCTAGTACGGGCTTGATTGAAGTGATGGCAGATAATGAACCTAGAGAAGAAAAACAGGGTTGGTTGATAGAGGGTAGTGCGACTAATGAAATTGCAACTAATAATTCATTATCGATTCAATCAGGAACTTCTTCGGTAGGCACTGGAGAGTTAGCACCTACTGGAGTTAACAGTAATGTGTATACAACTACATCATCAGGTTATAATCAATTTTATACTGCTTTGTCTGGTGATTGTGATATTGGAGTGGAATACACGGCTTCGCTTTTTATTAAATTACCAGATGAATCAGCAGTACCTTACTTATGCTTTCAAGTAAATGGGCTAAATGGTGGTTTCGTTTATTACGAAGTGGCTACTGAAACTTTTACTAATTCGGTTACAGATTATGAAATCGGTTTTGAATCGCTCCCTAATGGATGGAAGCGATTTTGGACTAGACATACAACAACACAAGCAACACCATATTTAGGAATTAAGGTTTACTTAGCGCCAGCATCAAGCGACCCTTATGGTGGTGTCGCGGTAGGCACACAAGCCTACGCATCAGGCTCTCAAGTAGAGAAAGGTAGCTTATCATCATATATACCAACATCAGGTGCAGCAGTGACGAGGGCTAAAGACGTTGTTAAATGTAATTTTGTTAATAATGGTTTCTTTAATGTAGGCACATTCTACGGGATATTCAATAAATTCGACCCATTAGAGCTTGCATACTATCATTCGATGGGCGGTTCAGCTTCTGCGGATTATCACTTAATGTACAATTTGACTTCTGGTCTTGCATTTTCTATTTATCATGGTCAAGGGAATACCTTTGATGTCTCGAAAGTTAGTGGAGCTATTGCGTATACTCTTGATGTAAATGATGGTGGAAAATCATTGTATGTAGACGGAGAGCATCAAGAAACGGACGCAACCGTAACTGAAATTACAGCACCAAATCTCACTAAGGGTTTATACCTAGGTCAGAAATATGATGGCAATTACCCCTATAACGGTCATATGTCAGATATACGCATTTACGACTTTGCACTCAACAAACACGAAGTAGCATTCTTATCACAGGGAGCAAGCTAATGGCTTTATCTGATTTAATTACCGCAACACAGGCAAAGCAAGCTGAACATGATTTAGCAATCCTTGGTATTAATACTGCTGAAGCTGAAGCAACATCTGCTGAAAACTCAGTAGCCGCTGATGCTAGTATTATTGCTAGTGAAAGAGTTACTGCAGAGGCCTATAAGACCAGAGCAGAGGCAGTTAGCTTATCGCTAGATGCTCCTACTTCTAATGGTAATGTAGTAGCTACTGCTGATAATTACCCAATAGCTGATGGTGATGGGTTAGTTGATACTGACTATATTGATTTCAGTCAAGTGCGATTTGCTATGTTGGAA
>Ga0209279_10000998_pt1 | contig 16040 bp, 19 predicted proteins | sample CoawatmetaG00DNA_3_FD_187508 | JGI IMG/M metagenome (GOLD analysis project Ga0209279, IMG submission 187508) | Marine microbial communities from the West Antarctic Peninsula - Coastal water metaG006-DNA (SPAdes) (version 2) | ecosystem: Environmental > Aquatic > Marine > Coastal ... | reverse complement strand
ATCAACAAGCTCCGTATGAGGACATCACTGCTGAGAAGTACAAAGAGTTAGTAGCAGCAATGCCAGTGGATGTTAAGTGGACTGACCTAGAACAGTACGAGAAGGAAGACAACACGACAGGTAGTCAAGAGTTAGCATGTGTAGGGGGTGCATGTGAAATAGTATAGATAAAACTAAGGGGCCTTAAGTGGCCCCTTTTTTTACATTGCTCTACGTAAATCTCTGTCCTTCATTTCTTTAAGTTTCTTAGCTTGCTGCTTTGCTACAAAGTCTTCAGCTCCTCCACCCATAAAGTTATACCAAGCTGCACCAACCACAGGAAGTACACCGGACATGTTTTTATTTACAACGTCCCAATCTATTTCTTCGTTTGTCAGTTCTACCGCTGTTTTACCTACTTTATTCATTACAGAAAGTCCCGGGGGTGCTACTGTGTTGGCGATGAAAGAACCAACATCTCCGACTGCTAAATACTTTTCTCTAGAGTATTCATTTAAGAAAAGAATCTTCAGCATGTACTCAGCAACAGCGTCAGGGAAAGTCTCAACAAGGTTCTCTCCGCTAGACAAGTCTACATCCATAGCCTCTGTATCAAAGCCGCCTTTAAGAAGCTTTCTTGTTTCTTCTACTGTTGCTCCCATGCCTCCTACAAATAAAGTATATCTTGCTGCATTCTCTAGTGATTGTTTATAGTTTCCTTTACGTGCTTGATCTACAATGTCGGTACGCATAACATTGAGCTGCTTCAGGGCAAAAGATTTAAAAGAATAAAAGATACGCCCATTAGGTACTTTTAAATAACCAGCAGGCATTTCAGATAAAGAGATAGGCTGTACGTCTGACAAGTCATTCCATAGCATGAGCTTAACATTCTCTGTCATCTCTCCTCTACGTAAGTCACCCAGTAGGTTATCCATCTCATCACCAAACACTTCCTTATATTTATCTACTAGTTTTTTAGGGTCTTTTATTGCCTGCTTAGTGGCTTTAGTTAAACCGGATTGAATAAGGACGTTCTTACCTAGCTTATCTATATCTGTAAACAAAGCCAATTTCATAAACTTATTTGTAGCCTTACTCATACCTCCTGAATTATTAAACTCAGCAGCTACTTTGTTAAGTAAACCTAAGTCATCTACAGTTACTAAAGCTTTTGAGTTACGTGTGGCTAAAGCCTTAAGTGTATTACCTAAACCATTAACATACATTGACTGACCTATGTCTGCCAACTGTATAGCTGCGGATTGAAACTGAGCCAGAAGTACTGCTGTCTGTCCATCTCTAATTACAGCAGCTAGTCCACCCATTGCTTGTTCGCCTTCATTGAAACGAACGCCCAACAACAAACGTAAGTGGTCTGCTTGGTCATAATTTATTTGGTTGTTCTTTACTAGCTGTGCAACCAAGTTACCTACGCTACCATCTACATCTATAGTACCGTCAGTTTTCTCTGCTAAAGATTTATTAGTATTAAAGAAGTTACGTTTTGCAATTTCTTGTTCCATCCTATCAGTATACATAGAAAGAGAGGTAGCACCATCATGGTAAAACTCTTGTAGTTCTGGAGGTATCCTGTCAATCACGCGACCAGCTTCTACTTTGGAAGGGCCTCCGACACCTGATCTACTCTTCTGATACATCTTGTTAATGACATCAGCAATAACTTCTTCATCTAACGCTTGTACTTCAACGCCTTGTTTCTTTGCAATCTTCCTTAAGGCTGCTTCTACAGGCTTACGCAAGGTACTACCCATTGCTTCCTTCAACCCTTCTAAATCTTTCACAGCCCTTGGGAAATAGTTTTCTATGTAACCTACCTTAATGCCTGCGGTTTTGGCTCGTGTGTATAGGTCATCTAAGATTTCTTTAATAATAGGAGTCTTACCATCTTGAGAAATTAATTGTTTAGCTAAGAAAGGTAATTTTTCCTGAGCTAACTTAGCCCCCCTTAAGAACTCTCCACTTTGTAGTGCGTTATCCACCTCACGATAGGCTGCTTTTTCTTCGTCAGTCCCTTTCTTTAAGATGCGCTGGGTTTCTGTGAGGTAGCCCTTAGTTTTATCCTTAGACCTAGCCACACTCACACTAGCATTAAACTCATACTTACGTAACGCACCAAAGACTGGCTGGCTAATCTTTTTAATAGTTGCTGTTATGGGGGAAGCTAAGTAATCAAAAGCCTTACCCAATTTAGTAGTAGACTCTAAAGGATTATTTCGCATAGACAAGCGAGTAATAGCTGTTTTCTTTTGTGGCATCGTAGGCTTCCATGTTGCCTTGGCTAACACGTCTACAATTTCCTCAGGTTTAAGACCTAGTTCTTGATAAGTTTCAGCGAGTGTTTGCTTCCTTGTCTTACCTTCAGCTATCTTTTCATCAAACTTTCTTTCCATCTTACCGACTATCTTATTAGCAGACGATGTGCTGCCTTCCTTAGCCATTACTTTTGTAACCTTGTTTGACAAAGCCCTTGCTGCTATAACAGGAGCAGTTGCTATAGCTACAGTAGCACGAACAGGTGCGCCCATGATGGGGCCAGCGAGTGTACCAAACAGAGTAGACTTAACAACTGAGCCTACGTTTGTTTCTTTTTCCTTAGCAAGCTGGGCTGACAGCTCCATCTGTCCAGTAATGAGACCACCTATTGCCATCATTGCAGGTAGAGTTTTACCTACGGGAGCTAACAGTGTAGGCGTTGCTCCTTCAGCAAGTAAATCCCCAACCATCATTAAGGTCGCGTCTTCACCACCAGCAGCTTCTTGAAGTGCAACAACTTCAGCTTTAGCTTCTCTAATTGTGGCTTCTCTACGAGCGTTCATCATCAACATACGATTGTCAAAATCAGCAGCCATAAACTCATCGCCATAGTACTCTTCCGCAGATACTAATCGACCACCTTTAGATATAGCTTCTGATGCACTATCTGTACGAGTACCCTCATCATCTACCCAACTACCTGTAGGGTTGACAGCCTGCAACATGCTAGACCAGCGTTGGAAATCAGCAGTTCCTAAGTCAAATCCTAAGCCTATCTCATCCTTTCTTTTTAGCTGACCTGTAGTTCCATCGGGTAAAGTAGCTTCTCTAACTTCTGGATCAGGCCCATAGCCTAAGTAATTAGCTAAAGCTACACCAAAACCACCACCGCCCATAGGGGTAACGGAAACAGGTGCTTCTGATTCTGAGTACTCAACAACTTCATTAGTTTTAAAAGGGTTAAAGTCTACAGGTGTTACTTTAACAGCAGCGCCAGTGTCCTTAAAAGGGTTAAAGTCTACAGCAGTAAGTTTAGCCATTGTTCCTAATCCTCTTCTACGCGTAAGTACTTTCCGTCTGCATTTTTAATATATATCTTACCATCGTCAGCTCGTTGTGCAGTTGGGTATTCGTTTAAAATAGACGAAGGTATTTTAGCAGTAGGAGGTGCGTTAGCCACAGCTTCTGATGTAGCCTCAGGGTCTAGTCCTGTAACTTCAGGAGTTGGTTTGTATACAGTATTTGATCCAATGCCAAAGTAGCCGTCTTTCTTAGTTACATTCTTTAAAAATATTTCTTTAACTGCTAGTTGTCTAGCTTGATACTCGTCTGTGCCTGCCTTAGTAAGCTCTTTAGTTCGTTGAGCTACCATGTTTATAAGTTCTGTTTTTTTGAAATGTAATAAGTTCGTCCAAGCATTGTTATTAGAGTCAAACTTATTATTAGCAGCAATTTCAAGAGCAGCCTGTGCATCAGTAAGGTCTTGTTTAGCAGTCGTAATGCCTTCATTGTCTTCAGTTTTGCTAGCGTCCGCAGGTAAGGGTAAATAAGTAACACCTCCCTCTCCATCATTTGCTTGATACATCATAGCAGAAGGGGTATCACCTACTGTAGTCATACCGCCCCAAACTTTTTGGCCGTTTTCTAAAATATACTGTGATTGTGTCTGTACGTTTATTTCAGAAGACTCTGCTTTCCTATGAACATCAGCTACAATCTTAAAAGAATCAGCAGACATGCCACTAAAATGTCCAGCCCTCACCTTACTAAAGAAAGGAGTGTCTTTTAATCCAAATGCTGACACTATAGCTACCTGTTGATTAATAGAGGTTACTTTTTTACCAGCATCAGTATCCTTCTGATTCTTCTCTGCGGCTTCTGCTCTTCTTCTCTCACCATCTGTAGTAATAACAAGCTGCTGCCCTTGTGCTAGTGTCATCTCTCCTTCCATTAAAGCCTTGGCTTGCTCTGGCATCCCTCTTTCAACTAATCTGTCCGCTGTACCTTCGGTAGCTTTAGCTAGTTTAGCAGCATCTGCTGCACCCTTAGCAATGCGAGCTGCACCAGCATAGTCTCCTTTAGCCATTAGAATCTTAGCTATCTTGTCTGCATCTTTAACAGGATCAAGACTACCTAAAGCTACTTTTAGTTGCTCTTGGTTTGTTTGTTGACCTGTCATTCCACGGATACCACCCTGCATCATACGAGAAGCATTAGCGCCTAAGGCCAACTGCTGCTGCTGCATGTTCATCCGTGGATCAATACCTTGAGGAGATATACCTGTTAACATACCTGCTAAATCTTGTGCCATTATTAACCACCTCCATAAGCGTCAAGGAATGCTTTATTGGCTTCATCACTACCTGAAGACATCCCGCCAAACAAATCGTTTGTTAAAAAACCACCGGAAGAATTACTACCTCCTCCTCCTAAACCACCTGTGCTAGTACTCCCACCAAAAGGATTAAAACTTGGACCACCGTTACCACCACCTGCAAAGTAATCAGCAAGTTGGTTTGTGTAACTAGGGCTGTCGCCGTCACCGCCAAAATATTTTTTAACTGCGTCAATGCCTTGAGTTACAAGCCCACCCTCATTTTGGAACTCACCACCGGACAGTGCCATTAGTGCTTGTTCCATAGCTGTTGGTTGATTACCAAACATACTACCCATCATGCCCTGTAGCTGCTGCTGTTGTAACAAGTTAGCCATGTTACCGCCTTGCATATAAGACTCAAGACCACGACCACCCATCTGTGATTGTAACTCAGCACCTGCCAACTGACCACGTTGTGCCATCTGTCCACCTGCCTGACCTAACTGAGCCAGTGCCAAAGCTTGCTGTTGAGGCATATAGCCAGCACCTAACATGCCAGTACCCATACCTAAGCGACCCTGCTGTAGAGCCTGTTGTGCTGCTGCTGCACCTTGGTCTGCACCCTGCAAAGCCATAAGGTTCTGCAAGTTCTGCTGGTCAAACCCTTGTCCAGTCTGCGCCCCTTGCATACCAACGCCTGCTAGTGTAGCACCACGGCCTATACCTGCTGTCTCTAGGTCTGAACCCATGCCTGCTAGGTTCTGTGTCATACCTGTCAACGTCTGCGCCCGTTGTAGCCCCTGTGCTTGCTCCTGCATACCCATCTGACGGGCTTGTAAAGCTGCTGAGTTCTGAGCTTCGGCCTGTGCCTTAGCCATAGCTAGTTGCTCTGGTGTACCACCGTAGTCTGATGTCCTTACACCACTTCTACCTTGGGCTGCTAGTTGCTCTTGCAGGCGTAGGTTCTGACGCTCTTCCTCTGGACGTTGAGTAGCACGTATAGATTCATAAATACTATTCTGTGCTTGCTCAGGGGAAGTTAGTAGTCCTTGACCTGCTTGTGCTGCAAGGTTGCCATACTGTGTGCGTAGGTTTTGTAAGTCTTGAGGCTGACCAGCAGCTCCAAACTGAGACATTGCACCGCCTAGTCCTGCCTGTGTAATGCCTTCCATACCTGTAGGCTGGCCTTGCTGACTTAACTGTTGTCCAAACATACCACCCATAGCACCACGCTGGGCTGCAATGGAAGGATCAATAGCATTGACATTACCAAACTGCTGCTGTGCGCCAGACATCAACTGGTTCTGCATACGTTGTTGTTGTTGGTTAAGCCCTATGTTAGTACCACCTGAGGCATCTGTCTGTATATTGGCTAGGTTGGACGTTACACCATAAGGTTTAAACTGAGCAGCGTCAGAGCCTCGTTGACCCATCTGTTCAGCCATGTCTAAACCAGCAACACCTGTCTGATAAGCACCCTCTATGCCCTTCTGTCCTGCGTAGTAACCACCTGCGGCCTGTAAAGCACCACCTAAGTTACCACTCAACAAGCCACCTATGGCAGCACTACCGTAAGCGCCAGCACCATTGTTGCCTGAAGCATACGGGTTGTTACCTGCGGTGATTGGGGCTTTGCTTGTGATTGGCAAAGTTCTATCGTAGACTGTAGGAGTTTGCTGCTCATATCTAACTTCTTGCTGTGGGGCAAAATCTTCGACCATTTGCAGTTGTTCTCTACCACCTTGACCAAACTGTTGCATCTGAGCTGCGCCACCTGTGCCAAACATATCGTTCAACATACCTTCCATATAGTCAGCCTGCGAAAACCCACCTTGTGGTGGTCTTGGCCCAGCAATACCTGCCTGAGGTAAAAACCCAGCGCCCTGCCCACCTTGTTGCATACGAGGCTGCATCATGCTTAATCGTCCACCGTATTGTGGGTCTCTCATTATAGGACTAGCCATCAGTAAGCTCCTCCGGTTATAATTCCAGCCGTGAGTGTACCCGACACAGTTACTGTAGCTGCGTTGACAGTGCCTGTAAATGTAGGATCAGCAGTGTTAGATTTACTGTTAACAGCAGTAGCGATATTAGTGTACTCCGTGTCAATCTCTGTACCCCTTACAATCTTATTAGCATTGCCAGAAGCAAGTGCATCTTTAGCTGCAAAGTTAGTAGTCTTTGTGTAATTAGACATTTAGATAAGTCTCCCCATTAAGGCGTGTATGTCAATTTTTTGAATAGATAAAGGTACTGCATCAATCTGTGCTTCAATGCCAATAGTAATGACTGAACCACTGCCCCCTGTGTTGACAGAAGGTGTGTTAACTAAAGCATCAATACCACCGGAGTATTCCCCTATTGCGTACTCTGCAACACCGTACTCAGCAATAGTGCTTGCCGAAGAAAAAGTAAAGGCTTGCTTATTGTAGGCGCTGGTGTAGTCATAGCCCCAGTTAAGAGTAATGTCAGTACCATGTCCTCCAACAACAGTCAAGTTAAACTTCTTTAGGAACTTAAGGTTTGACCCATTACCAAAATCAGTAGGGTTACTGAAGTAACGTAGCTGATAAGTAGCTGCACCATCTAAATAACCTGAGTACTTAACAAGACCTGTAGATTTACCTAAGTATATTGTACCGTCCTCTAGCTTGCCAAAGGATACAGGGTCTATCTCTGACCATGTGGTTACTCTGTGCGCCCCTGATTGGTCTATAGGGCCACGCATATCAAAGCAATACACATCGTTGCTTGATGGTAACGAAAGCAGGTAGAAAGCTTCTGATGCGCTATACAGGGACTTAATAGGTAACACCTGTTGTGCTACTTCAGCCATAAGGTCATTACGCACGTTCTTGCTAATGTCCCGCATAGGTAGAGACTTCTCTTGTATCACTCTACCAAAGCTACGGAGACCTGAGTCTGACAAAAACAAAAGATCAGTACCCGTAAGCTGTACAGAGTCTCTAGCAATACAGCCTACACCATCAACAGTATCTGCAAGAGCCATTGAATCTGGAGATGTAGCCCCTGAGTACACAATAATAGACCGCTTACCAAAGATAATCAGGAAGTCATTGTGTGCAGCTATAGAGACAATAACGTCATAACCGGAAGGCCAGACTGTAGTTATGTCTATGCTGCCTGTACCTGTGCCTGTCCAGTGTGCTGTGTTAGGAGTAAGGCCACTCCAGTAAATTGTATTCTTGTTACCTACTATATCTGCTACCCACAGACGACCAAAGGCTGCTAAGACTTCATTGCCTTGTGGCATAACGCCCGTGGTGTGTTGGTGAGCTGACATAGTGTCTAATACAAAAGAACCAGTATGGTCTGAACCAATCAAAGGCTCATGTCCACTCTGAACCATGTGTATATGATTAGCAATAGATACACACTTCCAGTTGTTAGCTGTAGGTGTATAACCAGCAGGAGTTATGTCTACTAGTGTAGTAGTCCCTAGAAATATTTTATTATTGCCAGCAGAAATCACACGCTTGTCACCACTAGCATCTACAAACTCAAAGATAGTTTCTATGCCACGGCTGCTACCTAATACAGAGGAGCCGTTAGTTGTAACCTCGCTATAGCCCTTACGTGCGCCTATGCGGCCTAGCTTATCAATGACACAGTTGTCAGCAATAGCAGCAAAGGAAGGGTCTACACTAATAGGTGAATCCTGTGTGTTAAGCCCTGCAAATCCTGGACTTGCTATGGTAATGTTCTGTAATTGTTGAGCCATTATGAGTACCAGATAGTTTCTTCAGGATGTAATGCAGCATCCATAGCTATTGCATCTGCTAATGAATCATCAGCTAATGCGAATAACTCCGCTGCGCTAGTACCGCCAGTCTCTCCTCTCTCTCGTGCTGCTAAAGCTGTAGCCTGTCGAACAACAGGGTTAAAGGGTACGTTCAGTACGTCAGTATCTGCTGTGAACTCTGAGGTACGCAACACAAGGTTAAAACGTAATGTATATGCTTTGTCTGGAATAGGATACAGGTCTACACTGTTGACACCGTTAATGCTGTAGAACTGTGTAGTTCCTTTAGGTACACTAGCAAAGTCTAGGAATGCGTTGTCAAACCAACGAGATGTCTTGTACTGTAGAAAAGAGTTTAAGCTATCATTGGTAGCGTCTAACATTTTAATGGTGTTGTCAGCACCTGTAAGTACGTAGTTAAAAACATTAGCTTGTGTATCTACTGTGAGTGTAGTACGTAGCCCTGTCCAATCCCAAGCAGTCTCTACTGATAATTTAGCGTCATTAACATACTCACCTATTAGCTTAGAATACGAGTTTTCGTTAACAGTAGCTACTTCGTTCTCACGAAGTCTAACTAATACTTTGTTTACTAGCTGTAAGTAAGTCATTATATAACCTTATTGTTTAACTAAATTGAGATGTAAAGGGTGATGTGAGTAAATCTTCAAGAGATACTTGATTAGGTGACAGAATGTCCTCAAACTCTCCAAGACCTATTTCACCCTTAAATCTAAATAGTTCATTATTAAATATTTTATCTGTTGTTCTTGAGCCTGAGGGCATAGGCATATTAAAGCCACCACCACCAGCAAGTAATCCACCTATCTCAGGTAAGTCTATCTTAGGTAGGTCTATCTTAGGTAGGTCATCAACCCAGTTGTCTAAAGGATTAACTGCTGCTCTAAATGCATCTTCAACAGGCTTTAAATTAACATCGTCAACCCAGTTGTCTAAAGGATTAACAGCGCCTCTAACCCCTGTGTCTACAGCGGAGAGTAATTTCCCTGTGGGTCTTGTAACGGCATCATCAAAGCCACTACCGACTGTCCTGAGAGTATCTTCAATACCTTTTAAATCAGTATCTTTTACTTTCTCCCATGTGTTATCATCTATAAGACTACCTACTGCTCTTGTGCCGTCTTCAATCTTACTACCTGCCCAACGAACAGCGTCCTCTAGTTTACCAAAGTCAACACCAAAGTCTGGGAACTTACCCTCAAAGTCAGGTAATGAATAGTTGCCTAACGTACCGCCCTCTTTAATGTATTCAACAAAGCCACTCATTAAAGCGTCTTTAGCTGAACCACCCTGTGCTACTTTTGAAATAGCTTTGTTAAGTCCAGCAGTAAAGTCATCTACTTGTATGCCCTTGCTTTGAAGGAAGGCATTATCTACACCTACCTTACCCAACGCACCTGCTGTAAGTTGTGGGCCGTAATAGCCAACAAGCGCACCACCTATGTTTCCTGAAGCGCCAGATGCTGCTGCGTTCATCAAGCCCATTGTTTGTCCGTAGGTCAGACCACCTACTCCTTTACCTACAAGAGCCGCTGTCTCCGCTGCTTTACCTGCGTTTATAGCATCACCGAAAGCAGAGCCACTGGTCATAGCAGCACTTCTAGCAGTCTCTCCTGCCTTCTTAGCTGCTGCTGCACCTTGTGGTGGCTTGAGCATACCTGTAACTTTAAGCCCGTCCACACCAGCCATTAATAAATCTGAGGCTGTAAGCTTTTGACCTGTCGCTGCTTTAACAGCGGTAAGTGCTGCGGTAGCCCCAGGAATAAAGGAAGCACCCATAGCAATATAAGGGTTTGTAGCCAACTTTTCAAAGCTAGATTGATCTTCTACCCATACGGAAGAATAAGAACCTACAGGGCCAGAGGCTTCATAATGTCCACCTTTCTTGTGGTCATCCCCTGCAACACGCATGATAGACTCTTGACTGCCTGTGTTTAAGAATAACTTAGTACCGTCTTCTGCTTCTTGGTAAGCAGGTAGTTCATTCTTATTAACGTAATCAACAACATTGGTATCTACTTTTTTCTTGTAGTAGTCTTTTAGCTGACCAGTAGGGTCACGTTGTAGTTTGTTTATATCTCTATTTTTAATATTACTAAAGTCACCAGACTCTCTAGCCATGTCGGATAACGCACGACTTTGACCTTCTTGTTGGTTACGGAAATTACCTAGATTACCAAAGGCTTCTTGTGTGCTGCCTAGCTTTGACGCTCCTATAAGAGAAGGAGCAGCGGGACGAGACAAAGCAGGAGCTGCCTGTGCTATGGGTTCAGGAGCAAAAGCATCTTCTGTGTCAAAAGGACTAGCGAAAGCATCAACCATAATTATTTCTCTCTTTGAACACCCTTAGTTTTTTCTACGGTACGCATAGCGCCTAGACCTAGCATACCCATGAGAACAGTTGTAAGCAGTGAGCTGTCAACAGGAGGTACAGTAAACCAGATGCCTAAGATGGGGGATAGGATTGTAGAGTAGACTAGAGCAAAGCAACATGACCAACCGACTGCTGGTCTCCAGCCTGCTACAAATAGATTCTTGTGTGCAGCCTCTACCTTATTGACTTCCAACTGGCCCTTGGATAACTCTAAGGCATGACGCTCTGCCATAGTACTAATTTCGTGGGCTAAAGCATTCTTAGTGTCTTTATCTTCAATTACTTTATCTAATAACTTAGTAACTGGACTAATTAAACTATTTAAAATACTCATATATTATACACTATTTTTAGTTGAATGTCAAGGTTTATTAAACAATTTCTGAACAGTGTCAGTTTCCCATATACGGATACCTAGCCACACTATAGTAAATATAGAGGCTGTAGGCGGCAACCAAGTTGCTAAAGCAAGTACACCTGTAGAGGCAGCAGCTACGTCAACTATATCTTTACCTGTATCAAGCATAGTTAAGTCCTGCTGTGATTGCAGCGTTAAGAGGAGTCATGTCTTCATTAGTCCAGAAGTCCTTAGCTACCATAAGCTGTAGATGTTGTACGTTACGGTCTACAGTATCAGCAGGCTCGTAGTGACTAGAGTCATCAGCAACAATAGCGTTGATGAGGTCTACACTGGATAAGCACCAGAGGTACTGCTGTGCTGGGGTTGCGTCTTGATGGCTCATTAGTTATTCTCCAGTTCTGTTACACGCGCTGAAAGCTCTTGTATGGCCTTCACAAGGATAGGAATAAGATTACCTGCCGTAGCCTCTAGCTTCTCAGGGTTAGACTCATAGACTAAGTTAAGCTTGTTCTTGTCTGCTCCAGCAGCCTCTAGCAACTCTTGTGCAATAAAGCCTTGCTCTACCTTACCGTCTTTAAGACTACCATCACGAGTAGCCCATGTAAACTGACGTGGCTGTAGCGTGTTAAGGAAGTCTACACCATAAGCTGTGTCTACAATGTCAGTCTTATCTCTAGCATCTGACAACGAAGAGATGCTTGTTACGTTACAGCGTAGAGCAGAAATGCTATTACCACCTAAGGTAATCTCATTACTAACTGTGGCAGAAGAAGCAAAGGAAGTTAAACCAATACAGATGTTACTTGACCCTGTAGTGAGGTTATTGCCTGCTGAATCACCTAGTAAAGTATTACTAAAAGCTGATGTTAAAGCGTTACCAGCAAAGTTACCAATGGCTGTGTTGTAGTTACCAGTAACTTTGTTCATGGCGCTTTTACCTATTGCAGTGTTTCCCGTACCTACAATATTAGTAGAAAGTGCTAGGTCTCCCACGGCAGTGTTGCTTCCTGCTGTAGTCACTGCTTTACCAGCTTCATTACCAACAAAAGTAGAAGATGCAGCGGTGGTTAGATCAGCACCAGCACTAGCGCCTAACGTAACATTGTTAGTACCTATGGGGTTGTTAGTAGCAAGGTCAGCACCTAAAGACACAACAGCATTGCTAGAGTTCTTAGTGTATAGCTTCCTGTCTGTGACGTTGACAGCTAGCTCACCTTGAGTTAAAGCTCCAGCAGCGGGTATAGCACTTGCGGTGCTTGAGTTCTTTGTAATAATCGTAGTCATTTTACTGACCTCCAGTAATTAAAAAATACAATGCAATTCCTACAACAATTAGTAAAGATGTACCTAAGATTGTTTTGACTGCTTCTGTTGCTTTAGTTTGCTTGCGTAGTTTAGCTAGTCGTTGTTTCTCTAGCTTGTGCTTGTGTTCCATTAGAGACTTATGTTGTATGTGTAACATGTCACGCCACACTTCTCTAGGGGTTATCTTCTTTAGTTCCTTCTCACGCTCTCTAATGGCGTTCTTAGCCCATGCAAGCTCTAAGGCTTCCTCCTGTGTCAGTACATGATCACCCTGCTTAGAAGCCTCCTCAATCGTTTCTACGGCTACCTTGCTTTCCGTAAGACTTGTAAAAATACCAGCAAGGTCTGACAAGTTTGACCCAGACTCCTTCACAGTCTTTATGCCTGCGTTCAGAGTCTTGAGTACACCAACTACTGCTGAGATTTCTACAATCATATTAGCTTCCTAGTTCGGGAGGTATGTCAGGGAAGTCTGAGGTAGACGGCCATTGACGCAATGCAGTCCGGTAGGTCAGGATGTTGTCACGATTCGGCCAGTCAGGCGTTTGTGAAGCTGTGTCTGTAGACGACAGTTCGCCATCACGCCACATGCGAGCTTCTTCTTCTGCTGTAGGTTCTGGTGCTGCAGGCTCTACCCAAAGCTCATAATGCTCAAAGTTAGCTTCAACAAACTCAGCGTCTGCTTTAATGTGATTGGTAACAGTACCATCAGCATCTTTAATTATATATCTCATTTTTATTTCCTTATGCTGGTAAGTATTGAATGATTACAATGCCGTCACCGCCGCGACCACCTCGTGAATAAGCATTACTTTGAGTGTTCATAGCACCTCCGCCGCCGCCCCCAACTCCAGCTTCACCGCCAAATATCGCTCTAGCTGCGCCAGAGCTTTCTGATCTAATAGCACCCCCGCCTGACAAAAATCCACCATTTTGACCGTTTCCTGGCGCTGGGTCGTATGGATTGTTACTTTGTTGAAGGACAAAAATACCTCCTGCGCCACCACAAATAACACCGTACCCCATTAAACTTTCTGGCCCTATAGAGTCAACGGAGCCTGCATTTCTAACTTGAGTTCCAGTTTCCGACTGTTCGCCTGTCCCGTAAATACCAACAGCCCCTCCACCAAACTGCCCACCTGCGCCACCAGTCCTATTTACATCGCCGTTTGAAGCTGAACCACCCGCTGCTCGTGAACTACTACTAGATACTGCTGCTCCACCATTAGCAGTTAAAGTGCTAGACAACCCTGTCCCTGCCACTGTACTAGCCCCTCCAGCACCTGACGGGCTTGAATCACCAGTAGTAGCTAATCCTGCTGCTCCAACAACCACAGTAAAAGAACCAGAAGTTGTAACAGCTAAACTGTTCTTTTTGCAATATCCTCCAGCAGCGCCTGAAGATGTGCTATAGTTTGCTGTACCACGACCACCGCTACCACCTCCAACAACGTGAATACAGATGTTCCCGTCAACAGGTGGAACCCATGTCTGTGATTTAGTTAATACTATGTTTACTGGCAGAGAACCACCACCGCCTGCTGAGATTAGGTCTGTTAAATTACTCATTAGATAAACACCCAAGAAGAAGTTGAAGTTCCAATAAGCCCGACAGACATATTAGCTACGTTAATTGTTAGGTCTGATGCAGAGCCTACGATGGTGCTGCTATTGCGCCCAATGATTGTGTTCACAAAGTTACCTACAGTTACGTAGACCTTCATGCCCACAGTAGGCGTAGGGAGAGTTAGCGTCACACCTGATGCACTGACGAAATGATGTGTGTTAGGTGTAGCGTTTGCATTGCTGCCTACCGTTGCTGTAGGGATACCAGTGTTGTCAAGAACGCTTGAGGATACTTTAGTAATCGACATCAGTTCACCTCAGGTCTTGTGTCTGGAAACGAATCTGTGGAGGGCCACGACCTCAGTGATTCTCTATACGATATGTAAGCTGCACGTTGCGGGTGGTCTGACAATGGTACGATGTAGTCTGAAGATGACAGTTCCATATCACGCCACATACGGGCAGCTTCTGCTGCTGTAGGTTCTGGTGCTGACCACAGTTCATAATGCTCAAAGTTAGCTTCCACAAATGCAGCGTTAGCTTTAATAGTATTGATAATGTTGCCTTCAGCATCTTTAATGTTGTACTTCATTCTTTTCTCCTTATGATACTGTTAAGTATTGAACAATTACGATGCCATCACCGCCATCACCGCTAGTTCGCAGACCAGTGTTTGAGTGATAAGCTCCGCCACCACCACCGCCAATCCCACCTTTACCTCCAGTAGCAAGAGTGTTGTTATCCGTACTGTAACCAGTCCCGCCGCCACACAAAAAACCTCCTTTTTCACCGTTAACGCCACTTGCACCACCTGTGCCGCCTATTAACTGACCTAAACCCAGCACAACAAACGACTCAGCCCCGCCACTTGCGTCAGTGGTTTGGCCGCCAGAGTAGTTTATGCCGTATAGCCCTTCAGCAAACACTCCAACTGCTCCTCCACCGCCATATACAGAGCCTGAGCTAGTTGAACCACCACCGCCGCCACGGAAATTAACATCGCCACCACTTGCAGTACCGCCTGTAACGCCTGCTGTTCCACCATTAGCTGTGAGGCTAGAAGAGCCGTCTGCTGCTGTTGAGCTTCCAGCAGCGGCATAATTTTGATTCGTTCCACCGCCGCCACCAGCGCCAACAGTAATTGTCCAATTAGTGCCTGTTGCAAAAGTAACAGCTTTGCGCGAATAACCACCAGCGCCTCCACCATTATTACCACCATTTGAATTACCGCTTGCGCCTCCACCAATTACATGGATAACACCTGTGCCGTTTACTGGAGGTGTCCACGTTTGCGATTTAGTTAGTACAACTGTTTCAAGCGTAGCTCCACCACCACTACTTATAAAATCTGTAAAATTACTCATGCCATTACCCATCCGCGTGTAGCGTCTGCAAATATAAATTGAATTGAAAGGTACTCTTTGTCCAGTGTCATATCAGTGCCGCTAGACATAATGTTGCTGCCGTTGCGACCTACAATTGTGTTGACAAAGTTACCTACGGTTATCAGTACTCGCTGACCAGCAGTAGGTGAAGCAGGAAGAGTTATAGTCTGACCTGCTGCGCTGACGTAGACATGCGTGTTAACTGTGGCTGTTAATGATGACGCTGTGGCTACTGTGGTAATACCTACGGCTATAGGGTCAGAAGCAATTACACCTGCTTTTACTTTTGTTAAAGCCATTAGCTCACCTCTGGTCTTGTATCTGGGAAGTCTTCAGTCGAAGGCCATTGCCTAAGTGCCTCGCGGTAAACTAGGATGGCTGCTGCGTTTGGGTAGTCAGAGACTGTGGCGGCTATGTCTGTCCGAGCGAGTTCATCATTGCGCCAGAAGATTGCTGCTGAAGTTGGCGAGACATGGTCTGCTTGAATTACTAAAGCCATTATTTAATCCTCACGTAGTTTTGGCGGCCATTAGCTATTTGACTAGCTGAACCGTTAGTAGTCACACCAATTTGGGTTTGGTATTTGAATGCTGCACTGCTTGAGTCATCTACTGTCCATAGAGCGGAGCCATCCCACGTTACGCCGTAAGGACTTGTGCCTTGAGAGGCTAGACTGAAGCTAAAACCTGTAA
>Ga0209279_10000996_pt1 | contig 16068 bp, 14 predicted proteins | sample CoawatmetaG00DNA_3_FD_187508 | JGI IMG/M metagenome (GOLD analysis project Ga0209279, IMG submission 187508) | Marine microbial communities from the West Antarctic Peninsula - Coastal water metaG006-DNA (SPAdes) (version 2) | ecosystem: Environmental > Aquatic > Marine > Coastal ... | reverse complement strand
AACAATGGATGTATGGCTTGCATCGCTCACTGGTTCAGATGATAAAACAAAATTTAGGACGAGGCTTGAAAAAGGCTCTCAGGCAAATTCGACTGAAATATTCATATCACACCGTAACAGAGAGGGGGTTGATTCAGAAGCCAAACAAGCAATTGCTCGTGCAAGGGCAGGTACATATGATCCTAGTACAGCTTATAGTATTCCCGAATATAAATCAGATGATGAAAAAAAAGAGCCTACCTTACCTGGGGATTCAGAGTTAACAGAAGTTGATATTGAGGTTAATGCAGAGATCATGCGAAGATTATTAGTCTTCTTGGGGATGCAAGATTTAGATGCTAAAAAAACAATTGAAAAACCTGAAGTTATTGTTAAAGCTAAGTTGGTAAATAAAAATGGCGTCTCCATTGAGCTTTATGAACCTTTTGATCGTTCTTGGAGGAGGGTCTCTATTGCGTTAGATATGATAGGATTTTTAACAGAGGATAGAGATCGAAGTAAAGGGCTTTACTACGTAACTTATACGGATTTAGATATTGGCGAAGCAGATAAAAAAGCGAAAGAGGAAGAAGGCTGGTTAGGTTCAATTGATTTTTGGAGTGATGATGAAGCTGAGGCAGAAGAAATGGCTGAAGAAGAAACAGGAGCCAAAGATGGAGATATAAGAAATAAGGGCCGAAGAGGTAAGAAGAAAGAAGATGAAGGGCCTCTTGATGTTGATGCCGCAAGAGCTCTTAACAAAGGTGGTACAAATAAATATGAGGGGCCTGGATATAAATTTGATTTAGATTGTATGTTTAGTGATGAGTGTGACAAAGAACCAGAAGCTAAAAGCTATCTTATTAAGTTAAATGAATCAGATGGAGGGACATATGTTTTAATTGAAAACCCTGATGGTACAAAAAATAATTCCCCAACGGCAGATTCAATCTTAAATATTCTTTATGATTATTTAAGATAAATGGATTTCTGTTCATTAGGTAGCGGTAGCTCGGGAAATGCCTTTATTGTAAAAAATAATGAAACCGTGTTGATGGTTGACTGTGGCTTCGGCCTGAAAGAGACAATAGATAGACTAGAACGGTATCAAATAAAACCAAATCAAATTTCTGCGATATTGCTTACTCATGAACACGAAGATCATATCAAGGGCGCATTTAGTTTAGCTAATAAATTTCAAATTCCAATTTATTTAAGTCACGGAACCTATCAAATGAGCCGTAAAAAAATTAATGATGGATACAAAATAGAATTTAAATTAATAAATAACTTTGACCCATTTATGATTGACGATATTTCGGTATCACCTATGCCAGTGCCTCACGATGCTAGAGAACCACTTCAATATAGATTTGATTGTAAGGACAAAAGCATAGCAATCCTGACAGACTTGGGAAAGATTACTAAACATGTTGTACAAAAATTATCGAGAGTAAATCTTCTCGTGCTTGAATTTAATCATGATGAAGAAATGCTTAGTGACTCAGATTATCCTGCCTCATTAAAAAAAAGAATTAATGGACAGTATGGACATCTTGAAAATAAAGAATCATTAAAACTTTTGTCATCTATAAGCCATTCAGAATTAAAGTGGGTTGTAGCCGCTCATTTAAGTGAAAAAAATAATAAAATAGAGCTTGTGAAGAAAATGATATATGAAATAGTAGATAAACATAATTCAAAGGTTGGCATAATTAATCAGGATTTAGGATTAGCATGGATTTCAGCATAAAATTTTTAAAAAATTATGTATAGATTTATAAGATTCTTTTTATTTTTATTAAATCCTGAATTAGCTCATCATATTTCAATGAAAGGTTTAAAGCTTGCTTGTTTTTTTGGATTAATAAGAACTAAAAAAGAACTTTCTAAGCCAGTAACAATTATGGGTCTAAAGTTCCCAAATAAAGTTGGACTTGCCGCTGGTTTAGATAAAAATGCTGAATATATAATTCCACTTTCAAAACTAGGGTTTGGATTTATTGAGGTAGGTACTGTCACCCCAAGAAGTCAGCCAGGGAATAATAAACCTCGCTCATTTAGGTTAATTGAAGATAGGGGCATCATAAATAGGTTTGGTTTTAATAACGTAGGTATTGATCAATTTATAAAAAATATTAAAAAATCAAATTTTAAAGGTGTCTTAGGAGTAAATATAGGAAAAAATTTCGATACACCAATTAATAAAGCAGTTGAAGATTATTTAATATGTTTTAGAAAGGCATATCGATATGCAGGATATATTGCAATAAATGTATCATCACCAAATACTAAAAATTTACGCAATCTACAAAGCGATAAATATCTTGAGACTTTATTAAAAGCATTAAAGAAAGAGCAAAAAATTCTTTATAAGAAAATAAAAAAAATAGTACCTTTTGTAGTCAAGATTTCTCCAGATAATTCAAATCAACAATTAGATTCAATAGCAAAGTTACTTCTAAAATATAAAGTAGATGGAGTTATTGCAACCAATACAACAATTGATAGAAAAAAAATTCTGGCCTCAAAATATGTAAATGAATTGGGAGGATTATCAGGAGCCCCGCTAAATAAAAAATCAACTAATGTTATTAAACATCTTAATAAAAGCCTAAAAGGCAGAATACCTATCATAGGTGTAGGTGGAATAATGACCGCAGATGATGGTGTTGAAAAAATGAAGAATGGAGCTTCATTAATTCAAATTTATTCGGGACTTATTTTTAGAGGACATAGGCTAGTAAATGAATTATGTAAGGCAATTAGATAGGGTAGGTCAAGAAAGACCTTTATTGTTCTCTTATCGAAGATGTCCATATGCCATGAGAGCAAGAATGGCATTGTTATTATGTGATATCGACTTTGATATATATGAGATATCATTAATAGATAAGCCAAAAAAAATGATTGAGGCTAGCCCTAAGGGAACAGTTCCTATTTTTATTTATAAGGATCTAATGCTAGATGAAAGCCTAGATATTATGAATTGGGCTAAAGAACAAAAAAAAAATACCTCTATTAAAATAAATTCTACTGATATGCAAATTATTAAAAGTATCATAGAAAATAATGATGGAGAATTTAAAAAGAAATTAGATTTATATAAATACACAAACAATAAGGAAACTACTTTAAAAATAAGATACAGAAAAGATTGTGAGATTTATATTAAAAATCTAGATGAAAGACTAGAATCTCAAGAGTATCTATTATCAAATAAATTCGGGTATTTAGATATTGCTGTTTTTCCATTTATAAGACAGTTTTTTAACGTAGATCCAGTGTGGTTCGAGCAAACTTCTTACAATAATTTAAAAAACTGGGTAGAAAGAATAAGTATTTCAGATTTATTTACTCAAATAATGAAAAAGCCAAAGAACTAAACGGAAGCCTTCACATCTTCTTTGATATTTAGAATAATTTTTTCCTTGTCATCAATATCAATCTCAACTTCACCACCATTAATTAGTTGGCCAAACAGAAGTTCATCAGCAAGTGCCTTTCTAATTGTATCTTGTATAAGTCTTGCCATAGGTCTTGCACCCATTTGTTCATCAAAACCTGATTTTGCAAGATAATTTTTTAAATCTTGTGTGAATGAAGCATCTACTTTTTTATCGTGCAATTGAGTCTCTAATTGAATTAAGAACTTATCTACAACTTTTAAAATAATTTTATTATCTAACGAAGTAAATGATACCGTTGCATCGAGCCTATTTCTAAATTCTGGTGAGAAGACTTTCTTAATCTCACTATTTTCATCTCCACTTTTTTTAGTTTGTGTAAAGCCAAAATTTGATTTTGATAATGCTTCGGCACCAGCATTAGTAGTCATAATAATCGTAACATTCCGGAAATCTGTCTTACGACCATTACTATCAGTTAATATACCGTTATCCATAACTTGAAGAAGTATATTGAAAATATCAGGATTTGCTTTCTCAATCTCATCAAGCAATAGAACTGAGTAAGGGTTTTTATTCACTTGTTCTGTTAGTATCCCTCCTTGGTCATAACCAACATATCCTGGAGGCGCTCCTATAAGTTTAGATACAGAGTGACTCTCCATATACTCACTCATATCAATTCGAATCAGTTCAATACCTAAAGTATATGCAAGCTGTCTTGCAACCTCAGTCTTACCAACGCCGGTTGGGCCACTAAAAAGGAAGCTTCCAATCGGTCTATCTATGGGGCCAATTCCACTTCGTGACATTTTTATTGCATTTGATAGCGTTTCGATAGCTTTATCTTGGCCAAATATCACAGCTTTTAAATCTCTTTCAAGATTCTTGAGAGAATTTCTATCATCCTTATTTATATTTTTAGCTGGTATTCTTGCAATCTTAGCAATAACATCTTCGATTTCTTTTGAGCCAATATTCTTTTTTTGTTTTGATTTGGGTAAGACTCTCTGAGCAGCTCCTGCCTCATCAATAATATCGATTGCCTTATCAGGTAAGCGCCTATCATTTAAAAATTTTGCAGATAATTCAGCCGCACTTACTAAAGCATTATTTGAAAACTTAACATTATGATGACTCTCAAAATGTGTTTTTAATCCCTTAAGAATCTCAATAGTATTTTTTATTGACGGCTCTTCAACATCTATTTTTTGGAATCGCCTTGTTAAGGCATGGTCTTTTTCGAATACTGACCTAAATTCTTGGTAAGTTGTTGCTCCTATACATTTAACATTACCTCTTGCTAAAGCAGGTTTCAGGATATTTGATGCATCCAAGGTTCCTCCGCTTGCAGACCCCGCCCCAATAATAGTGTGAATTTCATCAATGAATAAAATAGAATTTTTTTGTTCACTAAGCTGTTTTATGACTGTTTTTAATCTTTGTTCAAAGTCTCCTCGGTATTTTGTACCAGCAATAAGTGCACCAAGGTCAAGGGAGTATATAGTCATATTTTCTAGCACGGCTGGAATATTTTTATCAACTATTTTCTTTGCTAAACCTTCAGCAATTGCAGTTTTACCAACACCTGCTTCACCAACAAGAAGGGGATTATTTTTTCTTCGCCTACAGAGAATTTGAACTACCCTTTCAACTTCCATTTCTCTTCCAATTAAAGGGTCAATCTTGCCCTCACCAACAAGCTTATTTAAATTAACTGCATAAGTTTCTAAGCCTTTATTCGTTTTTGTTTCAGACCCAGCTGTTTCTTGAGCTGGTTCTTTTTGCGTATTTTCAGTAGTTTTAGCGATACCATGGGCAATGAAATTAACGACATCAAGTCTAGCTATTCCTTGTTGATGCAGAAAGTAAACAGCATGTGAATCTTTCTCACCAAAAATAGCTACTAATACATTTGCACCAGTTACTTCTTTTTTCCCAGATGATTGAACATGGAGCATCGCTCTTTGAATTACTCTTTGGAAGCCTAATGTAGGCTGTGTATCTACGTCATCCTTGCCACCAACTTTTGGTGTGTGTTCCTCAATATGGTTTGCAATATCTTCTCTGAGCTTTTCAAGGTTAGCCCCACAGGAATTGAGAACCTCAGAGGCAGATGGATTATCTAGCATGGCAAGCAACAAATGTTCGACAGTAATTAACTCGTGACGCTTCTGTCTAGCATCCATAAAGGCCATATGTAAACTTACTTCTAATTCTTGTGCAATCATAATTTAACTATATCTTTTCTATAATACATTGCAAGGGGTGCTGCGACTCTTTTGATAAATTTAATACTTGATTCATCTTTGTTTCTGCAATCTCCAATGGAAAAATACCACAGATACCTATACCTTCAGTATGTATCTGAAGCATAATTTTTGTGGCTTCATCATAAGACTTTTTAAAAACCTTTTGAATAACATCTACAACAAATTCCATAGGTGTGTAATCATCATTTAGGACTATGACTTTATAATCCTTAGGAAGTTTCGGCTTAAGTTTAGATTCTCTTACTATTGTATCTTCTAGCTGATCTGGTTTAATGTTCATGCCATTATTTTAACTGCTATTTGTAAATTTTAACTTTCTTAATAGTCTGTTCATGTGTATTAATAATTTCAAATTTTGTATCATTCATCTTAAAGCTAGAGTTTGTATCTGGAATATTTTCAAGAAATTCAATAATTAATCCACTGATTGTAATAGGACCACTAGAAGGTAGCTTTAGGTTCAATTTTTTATTCAGATCTCTAATTGAGATTGCACCATCAACAATCCAACCATCTTCTTCATTTATAATTTTTGAAAGTTTAGAAGGTATATCTGTATTAAATTCCCCAATAATTTCTTCAAGTAAGTCTTCTAAAGACACCAAACCTAAGAAGTCACCATGCTCATTTACAATAAACCCCTTTTTTTCTTGGTTATCTTGAAAATATTGGATTTGTTTGTAAATAGTAGTGCCAGACGGAATGAAATAAGGAGGTTCTATTAATTCACTTAGAGATTCATGGGTGATATCCTCACCTTGCTCTTTTACAATTAGCTTTAATAATTTTTTTGAATCAATTACACCCATAATTTCATCATTACTTTTTACTACTATCTGCCGATAATTAGAATTAATTATTTTTTCAAGAATCTCATCAATAGATTGTTTAAGATGAACAGATTCTACGTTAGTATGAGGCATCATAACTTCATCAATTGTTACTTTATTTAAATCGATTAAATTTAAGAAAATAGATTTATTTTTTTGAGGAATAAATGTACCGGATTCACTAATAATACTTTTTAACTCATCCATATTAATCAAGTCTTTTTGATTAAAATTTGTTTTGATATTCACGAGCTTCAAAAATCCGAGAACAAAAAAATTCAGAAACAAAACTATTGGATAAAAAACTTTTAAAAGTGGATAAAGTATAAAGCTGCAATACGGTGCAAACTTTTCTGGATGAGCTGCTCCAATAACCTTGGGAGATATTTCACTAAAAATCACAATCATAAAAGTTGTTATAATTGTCCCGATAAAAATTATACTTTCTTGAGTACCAAAAAACTCAACAACAATCAATGTTACAAGTGCCGCAGCTGCAGCATTTGCAAAGTTATTACAAAGTAAAATAACACTAAGCAATTTATCTGTTTCATTTAAAAGCTTTACAGCGAGCTTTGCTCCAACATTGCCCTGTTTGCTTAGGTGTTTGAGTCGATATCTATTAACAGACATTAAACTAGTTTCAGATATTGCAAAAAATGCTGAAAGCACAAGAAGAACAGCTAAAATGCCGAGCTGAAAATTTAAATTAAAATCCATACTAAAGTTTGTTTATTTTTCTGTTTTAAAATCTACATCTACAACTGCAAGATTAGATTGGTTTGTTCCTAGCCAAATCGCTAGAGGGCAACCCACCATAATTGAAGAGTAGATGCCAAATAAAATTCCTATTGTTAAAGCAATTGAAAAATTATGTAAAATTTCTCCTCCAAAAATTAACATACTTATAACAACTGTTTGCGTAGATAGGTGTGTCATGATAGTTCGAGACATTGTGCGTGTAATTGCATTATTAACAACTTCAATAACTGAAGATTTTCGCATAACTCTAAAATTCTCCCTGACTCGATCAAAGACAACAACAGACTCATTTACTGAGTATCCCAATACTGCCAAAACGGCTGCTAGAACAGTTAGATTAAATTCCCATTGAAAAAAAGCAAAAAATCCTAGGATTATTACAACATCATGCATATTAGCGACGATTGCAGCAATAGCAAATCTCCACTCAAAACGAAGCCATAGGTAAAGCATAATACCAATACCAACAAATAAAATTGCTAAAGCACCATCCTCGTATAGTTCATCACCTACCTGAGAACCAACTGACTCAACCCTTTCTACCTTTAGCGCTGGATCTAATTCTCTTAACGTTAATGTAATTTTTTCAGATAGATCTGCAAGTGATAAATTGTCAACCACAGGGAGTCTGATTAAGACATCACTGCTAGTGCCAAAATTTTGTACTTGCGCTTCCGGTAAATCAATTTGTTTAAGCGTATTACGAATTTCCTGAAGATTCGCTGCTTGAGGGTAGCTTACTTCCATTAACGTTCCCCCAGTAAAATCAACACCTAAGTTTAATCCCCGCGTTATCAAAAATAAAATTGAAGCGATAAAAATCGAAGTAGAAATAATTGCAGAAATTTTTCTAAATTTCATGAATGGGACATCTGTTTTTACTCTAAAAATTTCCATAATTTAATTATTATTAATTTTAAAAATCTCACCTATAGAGATTTTTTTAATTGTTCTTTTGTTTCCATAAATATAATTTACGATTCCTCTTGACACAAAGATAGCGCTATACATCGAGGTTAAAATGCCTAGAACAAGAACCACAGCAAATCCTTTTATTGGCCCAGAACCAAACATAAATAAAGCAAGGCCAGCAATCATAGTTGTAATATTTGAATCAAGTATCGTTCCCCATGCTTTATCGTAGCCTTGGCTTATGCTTTTTTGAGGAGGCATACCATTTCTAATTTCATCTCTTATACGCTCATTAATAAGGACGTTAGCATCAATAGCCATACCAATTGTAATTGCAATCGCAGCAAGACCAGGCAGAGTTAACGTTGCCTGAAGGACGGATAATAAAGCCGTTAAAAACAATAAATTTACAGATAATCCAATTACTGAAATAACTCCAAAAAACATGTAGTAGGCAATCATTAAAACAACTATAGCTGTAAAGCCCCAAATTGTAGAATTAACTCCTCGAGCAATATTTTCTTTTCCCATACTTGGTCCGACCGTTCTTTCTTCAACTATCTCCATTGGGACAGAAAGAGATCCTGCTCTTAGAAGTAATGAAATATCAGTAGATTCTTGAGCATTTTCCATACCAGTAATCATTACATTACCGCCACCAATCTCACCTTTAATTTTAGGTGCTGTAATTACTTCGGTGTAATTTTTTTCAATGAGCAACAAAGCAATTCTTTTCCCTATATTTGCCCGAGTAACTTCTTTAAAAATATTAGTTCCTACAGGGTCTAAATCAAGATATACAACGGACTGCCCTGTCATTTGATCTACTCCAGGTGAAGCATCCTCCAGCCTCTCTCCGGTTAAAATTACCTCTTTTTTTACTAGAAGAGGGTTCCCGGAACGGTCGTAATAGAGTTCAGTACCAGGTGGTAGTTGTCCGTTTTCAGCTTTCTCTAAAGTGGCTGGATCCGATCTGTCTTCATCCACCATCCTCATTTCTAAAATTGCGGTTCTACCAATAATTTCTTTTGCTTTTGCGGTATCTTGAACCCCTGGCAGTTGAACAACAATTCGATCTTTACCTTGTTGTTGGATAATTGGTTCTGCAACACCCAGCTCATTGACTCGATTATGTAAGGTTTCAAGGTTTTGTTTAAGAGCAAAGTTCACATTCTCTTCATCTGTATATTGATTATTTTTAACTTTCAAGATGAACTCATTATTATTTTTAATTTCTGAAAAATTAAATGCCTCAGTCTCTTTTGCAGGTGCGTTACCTCCAAAAATTGAACGACCTGAAGCTTGGGCTCTTATAATATCCTTTGCTTTATTTAATGCGTCTTCTGATTTGAACTTTAATTGAACATAATTATTAATGACTTTTGAATCATAGTATTTAATATTTTCTTTTTGTAATTCTTTTCTAACGGTTACTAAAAAGCCATCATTCTTTTTTTCTGATAGTTTTGATAAATCAAGTTGCATTAGGAAGTGAACTCCACCCCTGAGATCGAGACCAAGATACATAGGTAAAGCCCCCAAATTTGTTAACCAATTAGGTGAATTAGAAATAAGGTTCAGTGCCACAACAAATTTGTTACCTAAACTATTTTCAATGACTTGCTTTGCATTTAATTGATCGGTTGCTTCTTTAAATTTAACCTTAATATCAGTATCCTCAAAAGAAATACCAATATTTTGGATATTTGCTTTATCAAGTGACGATTCAACTAATCTAAGTGTAGCCCGATCAACTTTCTCACCTGCCTTCACAGGCATAACTTGAACAGCAAAGGATTCACCATAAAAATTTGGCGTGACATAGAGAAAACTTAATCCTATAGTTAAAAGGATTAATATATATTTCCAACTAGAATACTGATTCATTTAAATAAACTTAAACAATTTATATTGATTTAATTGTTCCCTTGGCTAGAACGGCTTGAACTGTTTGTTTTTGAATCTTGATTTGTGAATTGGCATTCACTTCTAAAATTGCAAATTGATCATTTAATTTAATTATTTTCCCTAAGATGCCACCACTTGTTGAGACCTCGTCTCCAACTTTTAGTGCAGCCAACATCGCCTTTACTTTTTTTGCTTGAGTCATTTGCGGCCTAATTAACATAAAGTAAAACAGAACAAAAATAATAATGAATGGTAAAAATCCTGAGAGTGCTTCGTTCACGTTGTATTTTCCTTAAAAAAACATGATTTTATCATAAGAAAGGGCTCTATTCATCAACCTTCCTCTTTTTTATAAATGCGGATTTAAATGATTTAAATTTTTGATTTTTGATAGCCTGACGTGCTTCATTCATCATATTTTTATAAAAATGTAAGTTATGTATAGTATTCAGTCGTGATACAAGCATTTCACCTATTTTATAAAGGTGATGTAGGTAGGATTTTGTAAAATTTCGGCAGGTATAACATTCACAATTAGAATCAACAGGGCTAAGGTCATCCTTATACTTTGAATTCTTTAGTTTTACATTCCCATTACTCGTAAAAAGCATGCCATTTCTTGCGTTTCTAGTAGGCATTACACAATCAAACATATCTATCCCATTTTCTATAGCATTTAGTATATCTTCTGGTGTTCCAACTCCCATTAAATAACGGGGCTTTTCTGGAGGCATTTTGGGCCCAATGAAGCTAGTAATTTTAGCCATTTCGTCTTTTGGTTCGCCAACAGATAGCCCTCCGATAGCATAACCATCAAAACCAATTGAAGTCAGCTCTTTCAAAGATTCACCTCTAAGATCTTTAAACATACCTCCTTGAATAATTCCAAATAATGCATTTTTACTTCCCTCAAACGAGTCTTTGCTTCTATAAGCCCAATGATTGCTGAGTAGCATTGATTTTTTTGCTTCATCATGGGTAGCTGGATAAGGTGTGCATTCATCAAAAATCATCGCAATATCTGAATTAAGTACCTTTTGGATTTTCATAGATTCCTCTGGCCCCATAAATTTTTCATCCCCATTTATGGGAGATCTAAAAGTTACTCCTGCCTCTGAAATTTTTCTCATTTTCCCAAGACTCCATACCTGAAATCCACCTGAATCAGTTAATATTGGCTTGTTCCAATTAATAAATTCATGAAGCCCTTTATGTTTTTTTATTATATCAAGACCAGGACGTAACCAAAGATGAAAAGTATTTCCCAAAATAATTTCAAAATTTGCTTCCTCTAATTCTTTTGGGGCGATAGACTTAACAGCACCATAAGTTCCAACGGGCATAAAAACTGGGGTAGAGATTTCGCCATGTAGAGTTTTTAAAAGACCTGTTCGAGCATGACCATCTTGATTTTGTAATTCAAATTTCATAAGCCATTTAGGTAACTAAATATTAAGATCTAATATTATAAAATATTAATAAGTGTTAAACGATGATTATTAATAGATTGTAGGATAAAATTAGGTAATAAATGAAAATTAAAATAAAAAATAATAAAAAAGATATTTTGGGAAAAAAAGGGTTTTATCTCCTTCCAAATATTTTTACCACAGCATCCTTGTTCGCAGGTTTTTATGCCATAGTTCAGGCAATGAATGGGGCATTTGATCATTCCGCTATTGCAATTTTTATCGCACTTATTTTGGATGGACTTGATGGCAGGATTGCAAGGTTGACCAATACGGAAAGTGATTTTGGTGCTGAATACGATAGTTTGTCAGATATGGTATCTTTTGGAGCCGCACCAGCATTGGTGATATATGTGTGGGCATTAAATCCCTTGGGAAAGTTTGGGTGGATTGTCGCATTTATATATTGTGCTTGTGCAGCATTCAGGTTAGCTCGCTTTAATGTAAAGCTAGATATTGAAAATAAGAAATATTTTTCTGGCTTGCCATCTCCAGCAGCAGCTACATTGCTTGCCAGTTTCATTTGGATATCCTTTGATAATGGGATTAATGGGAATGACATCTTTTTAGGTTTTTTCCAGATGAAATGGTTTGCAGCAGTGCTAACCTTTTTTTCTGCATTAGCTATGGCGTCCGATTTAAAATATTACAGTGGTAAAAATTTAAATTTTAGGAAAAGTCAGCCATTTATTGCTATTTTGATTATTGTGATCATTTTTGGCGTGATCTCTCACAATCCAGCTGAGATAGTTTTTTTAATTGCTCTTTTATATGCATTATCTGGTCCCTATAGCTATTTTCAGTCTAAGAAAATTTCAAATTACATTAATTTTTAAATAAAAATATGAATAAATTAATTATTTTTGATACAACACTTCGTGACGGTGAACAAAGCCCCGGTGCTTCAATGACTAAGGAAGAAAAGTTGAGGATAGCAAAGCAGCTAGAAAAATTAGGTGTGAATGTCATAGAAGCCGGATTTGCTGCAGCCAGCCATGGAGATTTCAGTGCTATTAATGCCATCTCAAAAATTATAGATAAATCGACTGTCTGTTCATTAGCAAGAGCGCTTGAAAGGGATATAGAAAAAGCAGGACAAGCTGTTCAGCCAGCTAAACATAAAAGAATCCATACTTTTATCGCAACAAGTAAGATTCATATGGAAAATAAATTAAGAATGAGCCCCGATCAAGTTTTAAAGAGGGCTGTTGAAGCCGTAAAATGGGCTTTAGAGCATACAGATGACGTTGAATTCTCCGCTGAAGATGCAGTGAGGTCAGATGTAAATTTTTTGATTGAAATTTTCGATGCTGTTATTAAGGCAGGCGCTAAAACAATCAATGTTCCAGATACAGTAGGGTATTCAATACCGAAAAGCTGGGGGAATCTTATGAATGAATTGATTTCAAAAGTGCCAAATTCACAAAGTGTAATATGGTCAACCCATTGTCATAATGATTTAGGTATGGCAGTCGCTAATTCTTTATCTGCCGTACAAAATGGCGCAAGACAAGTAGAATGTACCATTAATGGTTTGGGAGAGAGAGCGGGAAATGCAAGTCTTGAAGAAATCGTAATGGCTGTTAAAACGAGAAAAGATATTTTTAATCTCGAAACTAAAATCAATACTGAGCAAATTGTCACAACCTCTAAGTTAGTCTCAAGCATCACAGGATACCCTGTGCAACCTAATAAGGCGATTGTCGGTGCTAATGCATTTGCTCATGAATCAGGTATTCATCAAGATGGTGTTTTGAAACATCGAGAAACTTATGAAATCATGAGGGCGCAAGATGTAGGTTGGGGGGCTAACAAGATTTCGTTAGGTAAATTGTCGGGAAGAAATGCATTTAAAAATAGATTAGTAGAGCTAGGTATCGAATTAGATTCTGAAGAGGTTTTAAACTCTACTTTTGAAAGATTTAAGGCACTTGCTGATAAAAAATCTGAAATTTATGATGAGGATATTCATGCATTAGTTACTGAAGAATTTGTGTCTGTCTCTGTTGATCGATTTAAACTTATTTCATTAAAATCTATCACTGATACACAAAAAAAACCTTTTGCAGAAATTGAAATTTCTGTAGATGGAGAGTTAAAAAATGCGAAGGCAGAAGGTGGGGGGCCAGTAGATGCAACTTTTAAGGCTATTGAATTAATCGCTAAATCTAATACAGAACTTTTATTGTACTCGGTTAATAATATTACTTCGGGTACAGATTCAAAAGGGCAAGTTACTGTGAGGCTTGCAAAAGGAGGTAGAGTAGTTAATGGCTTAGGTTCGGATACTGATATTGTCATTGCTTCATCGATGGCTTACCTCAACGCCTTAAACAAACTTGTTTCCAAATCAGAACGAGCTCACCCTCAAGTCTAAGGCAATGATTTTATGAATTTAGCAATATTTGATCTTGATAATACGCTTCTAGATGGAGATTCCGATTATAACTGGGGCATATACCTTGTAAAAAAGGGTTTTCTGGACAAGGGAAAATATAAAGCCCAGAATCAAAAATTCTTCGAAGAGTATCAAGCAGGTAAATTAGATATTTTCGCCTTCGCTGAATTTCAATTTCAATTTTTAAAAAACAACACAAGAAAATTTTTAAATGATGTGCGGTCGGAGTATATTGACGAAATCATTAAACCTATGGTCTTAAAAAAGGCAGTAAATTTAGTAAAGCAACACAAAGATGCTGGCGATAGATTGCTAATCATTACAGCAACCAATAGCTTCATTACTAAGCCGATTGGAAAGCTTTTTGGGATTGATGAGCTTATTGGTACAGATCCTGAGGAGCATTTAGGAGAATTTACTGGAAAGGTTAAAGGAACCCCTTCCTTTAAGGAAGGAAAAGTGACACGATTATATGATTGGTTAGATGCGCAAGATTTTAAATTAACAGACTTTAATAAAACTTTTTTTTATAGTGACTCTCACAATGATTTGGCTCTTCTTAAGGAGGTAACCAATCCAGTTGTCGTTAATGGGGATAAAATTCTCTTAGAAAAAGCGCAAGAAAAAAACTGGCCTACACTTGATTTGAAATAATTTTAAGCTAAAACTATTTCTACGACAAACTTTGTTCCAAGATAAGCAAGAATCAAGAAACCAAAAGCAAGCAAGGAAATAGTTATTGATTTTTTTCCTCGCCACCCAAATTGAACTCTCCCAAATAAAACTAATGCATAGGAAATCCAAGCAAGAGTAGTGAAAATTGTTTTATGATTCCACGCAAGCGGTTGGTTAAATAGATAATTGGAAAAAAATAAGCTTGAAAATAAAGTAAATGTTAAAAATGCAAAACCTATCCAATAAATTTGAAACAATTTACTTTCAACATTAAGTAATGGCTCACTACTCGAAATGAGTGATGAATTTTTAGATTCGGCATGTAAGCTTTTTTCAAACAAAAGTAGAAATAAAGAAAAAATAGAACCAAAAGTGAGTAAGCCGTAACCTATCATTGCGATAATGATATGAACACTTGCAGGGAATGAATAGTATTGGATGGATTGATGATCAGTTTGCATCAAAGGAAATCCTAAAACGATAATTAATGCAGGAATTAAGGTAAATATTTCTAATCCTTGATATTTTGATTTGATGTTCAATAAAAGAAATATCAGAACAATGATCCAGCTTAATAGTAATGTTGAGTTGGCAAAACTTAAATCTACACCTTGATTGAAGATATGATTATAAATAAAAAATGCATGTGTGATTAGACCTATAACAACAAGTAAGCTATGATTTTTTATGATTTTTGTATTTGAAAGTGAAGAAAGACATGGAATCAAATATAAAATCAATGTAACTAAATAAAGGGTTTCATTCATGTTTATATTTTAATTAATTAATAAAGACAATTATAATGGAAATAACAACTATTCAACAATTTACAAATTAATAAACATTATGCTTGAAAATTTAACAGACAAACTTCAATCGGTAATCAAAACAATTCGCGGACAAGCGCGTTTTACAGAAGAAAATATCAGCGATGCAATGAGGGAGGTTCGAATAGCTCTGATTGAAGCAGACGTCGCAATACCTGTCGTTAAATATTTTATAGATAAAGTTAAAGAAAAGGCATTAGGGGCTGAAGTTTTAAAAAGTATTTCTCCTGGGCAAGCAATTATTAAGATAGTGCAAGATGAGCTAACAAGTTTAATGGGAAGCGATAATGCTGAGTTAAACATAGCTACAAAACCACCTGCAATTATTTTGATGGCAGGACTCCAAGGGTCAGGTAAAACGACTACGGCCGCTAAGTTAGCTAAAATTCTTAAAGAAGAGAAGAAAAAAGTCTTGTTAGTGAGTGCAGATGTTTATAGACCTGCAGCGATAGAACAACTTAAAACTTTAGCAGATTCATTAGAAATCGAATGCTTTGATTCATCAGTAAAGGATAAGCCAAAAAATATTGCTTCCTCTGTTTTAAGTTATGCAAAAAAGCATTATTTCGACGTCATTATTTTTGATACTGCTGGAAGACTAGGTATTGATGAATTAATGATGAAGGAA
>Ga0209279_10000995_pt1 | contig 16093 bp, 19 predicted proteins | sample CoawatmetaG00DNA_3_FD_187508 | JGI IMG/M metagenome (GOLD analysis project Ga0209279, IMG submission 187508) | Marine microbial communities from the West Antarctic Peninsula - Coastal water metaG006-DNA (SPAdes) (version 2) | ecosystem: Environmental > Aquatic > Marine > Coastal ... | reverse complement strand
GTTTCAGTCAAGTTAAATCCACTGGGATATGCCCCACCCGTGTCATATAAAATAGCATGTTCTCCTTGCTGAATAACGATAGCTAAACCTTGACCAACATCTAACACATTCACCTGCCAATCAATCGGTTGGTTATTGTTTTTTTAAAGCCGGCTTACTTTCATGAGTGCTAGTGTTATTGGAGTAGGTTAATAAAGATGAAACAAAAATAACAGTCAATAATGCGCGGCTATTTTTTAGCCAAAGATAAATATTATTATCGACTCTCGATAGATTAAAAAAAGATGATGATACAAAGCACCTAAAGGCAATGATAAGAACAACAATCGCAATAATTTGGCTCTGTACTAAAGATAACGACAACAACGAATGAGACCGATCTGTTAAAAAAAGCAAGTACTGCCAAAGCCACTGCAAAATGTCTAATGTTAACTGCATTAGCCAATGAGCTGTATTTTCATTAAAAAGTAATAAAATTAATGAAAGCAAACACAGAGGAATAATAATAAAACTCATCATCGGCACAGCTAGCAAATTGGCAAATAGAGAGACTGTTGATACTTGCTGATAAAAAAATGATGTTAACGGTAATAAAAACAAGGTCAGTGACAATTGAATAATTAACAAGCCCTTTACTATTCGCCAAAACTTAAGGCGGTGGTTTAAAACAAACGAAAATCGCCATAAAGTTAAAAAAATAATCATGACCGCATAAACGGACAGCCAAAAGCCTGCGCTTAACAAACTAAAAGGAGCGAACAATACTAAGGTGCATAGCGTTAATAAAAACCATCGTTTCAACGTCAGTTTTATACCTAAAAGTCGAGTTAACCAATACAGTGTTAGCATCGTCAATGCGCGTGTTGTTGGAATACTAAAATCAGCTAAGTAAGCATAAAACAAAGTCGTTATCAAACTTAGCATTAAGACAAGATACCTGAGGTTAAAGCCTAATAATGGCTGCCAGATCACTTGGGGTAAAAGCTGATTTAATGGTAATAACCGGGCAACTAATAAAAAGAATATAAAGCTACCACTAGCGACCAAACCTAAATGTAATCCTGAGATAGCAATGAGGTGTTGAGTACCTGTTGCTTGCAAAACCTGCCAAGTTTCAACTGATATCTTGTTACGCTGAGCGAATGATAATGCTAACAATAAAGGTGCGAGAGGATGTTCAGGCAAATTGTAAACGTATTGACTATACAAGAGTTGCCTGAGGCCAGTGTTCGATGATAACAAGCTATTTTCTGCGGATGATTTCACATAACCTGTCGCAACAATATGCTTTTCCCTTAACCATGTCTGATAACTAAAACCACCTTCATTGGCATAACCATGCGCAGGTTTAACTTTTACAGTCAAACGATAGGTGTGGCCTTGCGCGGGTATAATGAATGATTCCTTTGTATTTAGCTTCCATCGAAGTCGAATTAAAAAAGGTTTAACCATAGTTTGGCCATTGAGTTTGGCCAATTGAAAATTGAAACGGTAGTGAGCTTTATCTACTGAAGGTATACTAACTATCTTGCCTTCAATTTGATGAACTTGTTTACTCATCATATCAATATCAAGATTGTTAACTAACCAACTATTATTATATTGAAATCCATTAAATAACATCCAAGTCATGCCCAAAAATAGACCGCTGGCTGATCTGGTTTTTTTATTGAAAAATAAAGCGATGGCCAAACTAATAAATAACAATAATATAAATATTTCTGGTACTATCGGCAGATACAATGACAAAATAGCACCGATAAAGAAGCTTAATAACCACCAATCCATAGTGTGTCTCTTTATTTGTTGTTCTCTTTAGATAAGAAGCGTTTTCCGTAACACCATAATTGTAGAAGCTATGCCTAAAAATATCCTTAAACGATGGCTACCAGATCATCACACCATTAAAAATCATAAAAGTTTACAAATATTTGGAAATCTTTTACACAATGAAAATTTGTGGCATTTGAATCGTCGCTCTGTTTCTAAAGCTTTCGCGGTTGGATTATTCTTCGCGTTTATCCCTGTACCCTTTCAAATGATATTGGCAGCAGGTGCAGCTATTTTATTTCATGCTAACTTGACGTTGTCGGTCGCTTTAGTTTGGATCACTAACCCATTTACTATGCCTGCTATTTTTTATTCGTGTTATTTAGTCGGTACTTGGGTATTTGGCGGTAATGAAAAAGCTTTTTATTTTGAAGCCAATTGGCAATGGGTAGTGAATAGCTTATCTACTATTGGCCCAGCATTTTTAGCCGGTTGTGGTATTTTAGCCATTATATCGTCAATATTAGGCTATTTGGTTATTCAAGGAATTTGGCGATTCTCTGTCACTAAACAGTGGCAAAAGCGCAGAAAAAACAGAAAGTAATAGTTGAGCTCATTAGCTTACATCCTCAGTCTTTTATTAAAGACTAAGCTAAAAATAAGTCAAATAGCTAAGCTCTGAATCTCTTAATTAAAGTTGCCCTAATACTTGCGCAGGTTCAACTTTTGTTGCTCGCCATGCAGGATAAATGGTCGCAATTAAACTCATCACTAATGCGGTAATTAAGGTAATATAAACATCAGGCAAGTTAACTTGGCTAGGAATATAATCAATAAAATAAACATCTGCTGATAAGAAATGCATATTGAAAAATGATTCAACATTAGCAACGATCTTGGTTAAATTTGACGCGATGTAGACCCCAGAAACACCGCCAATAATACAACCTAATAGGCCATTAACCAGTCCTTGAATAATAAAAGTTAACATGATCAGTGTCGAACTAGCCCCCATGGTTTTTAAGATAGCAATATCACCTTTTTTATCATTAACTGCCATAATCAGTGTTGAAACAATATTAAAACTCGCCACAGCAATCACTAAAATCAGCACAATAAACATCACCATACGCACCAGTTGAATATCGTTATAAACGTGACCTTGCGTTCGAGTCCAGTCATAAATATAAGCATAAGTATCAAGTTGATAGCCAACTTCTCGGGCTACTTTTTGTGCATTAAACACATCAGTAATTTTTAATCGAAAACCCTGCACTTCTCCAGGCTGATACGACAAAATTTTACTGGCATTTTTTAGTGACATATAGACTAAAGTATCATCAATTGTCCCACCAAATTTAAAAACACCCACAATCGTCACGTTACGTTTTATCGGCGCTGAAAATATATTATTTTGTTGGCTTGCCTTGTCTACTTTTGGTTGAGGTAATAGAATTTGTGCTTTATCGCCAATGGCGACATTTAATTTTTTTGCAATACCACTACCAATAACCACACCAAGTACATCGTCACGCTCAAGATCTAGCCATTGCCCTTGGCTCATAATATGGGTTATTGCAGATACTTGCTGTTCGAGTTCAACGTCAACACCTCTTATCTCTCCTATTCCCTTAATATTTTTACCATGCTGCATAACACCCGTCATTTTTATCACTGGGGCTACCGATTCAATTTGAGGATGTTCACGTACGCTGTTTATTTTTTGCTCCCAGTTAGCTATGGGTTCATTAACTGCGATTATTTCGGCATGAGGAACCACTGACAATAACCGTTGAGCAAGTTCTCTTTCAAAGCCATTCATAGCAGATAAAACAACAATGAGTACCATGACACCTAAAGCAATACCGGCAGTCGATGAGGCAGAAATAAATGAAGAAAACCCATTACCATGTCGACTTCGAACATATCTTAGGCCTAAAAATAGACTTAAAGGCTTAAACATTCACAGTTTCCTGCGGGGGATTTTTTACGAAAGACTCTTCTAATGGCGAAAGTATGCCATGTTCTAATTTTAACTGTCTGTCCATTCTTGAAGCTAAAACCAAGTCATGAGTAACAATAACGAAACTTGTATTAACGGTCGCATTTAAGGATTTAAGCAATTGAAAAATTTGTTCTGCGGTATCAAAATCTAAGTTTCCTGTTGGCTCATCGGCTAACACCAATGAAGGATTAGTTACTAACGATCTAGCAATAGCAACTCGTTGACGTTCACCGCCAGAGAGTTCGGATGGCCTATGATGTCCTCGATGACTTAAACCCACTTTTTCTAACATTTCTTGTGCTACTCTCAACGCTTGCTTGGGATTATCTCCTCGAATCAACAGCGGCATCGCTACATTTTCTTCTGCTGAAAATTCCATCATCAAGTGATGAAATTGGTAAATAAAACCAATATGTTTATTACGAAAATTTGAACGCTCTTTATCCGTTAAATGGTGGATATTGACGTCATTAATCAAGACTTCACCTGAACTAGGCTTATCAAGCGCTCCAGCGAGATGTAAAAAGGTACTTTTACCGCAACCTGAGCTACCAACAACAGCCAATAACTCGCCAGTCTCAACCGTTAATTCAAGGCCATTCAATACCTTAGTTTCAATTTTACCTTGATGATAAGACTTAGTCAGTTGACGACATTGTAAAACGCTACTCATGTTAAATCTCCAATACTGAAGTTCAAATAAAAGTCTGGGTTATTCATTACGTAAAACCTCTGCAGGCTGAGTGGTAGAAGCACGATATGCCGGATATAAAGTCGCAAGAAGACTCATACTTAAAGCTGACAGGGTAATAAAAACAACATCACTGATGACTAATTCAATGGGTAATTTTTGAGCACTATAGCCAGTACCAAAAAAATTAAAACCAAAAGTTTCGATTATCATATTTAAATTTAATGTCAGTGTTATACCTAAAATAGTACCCAATATAACGCCCCATAAACCATTAACCATACCCTGAGTAATAAATATCTTGATGATACCCACTTGATTTAAGCCTAAGGTTTTCAAAATGCCAATTTCACTTTGCTTATCAATAACCACCATAACCAATGCTGAAATAATATTAAAAGTTGCCACCGCGACAATAAGACTTAACATCAACCACATCATGTTTTTTTCCATTTTTACCGCAGAAAATAATACGCCTTGGCTTTGTGTCCAAGTGGTAAACGTTAAAGGTGGATCAAATGTTTTAGCCAATTGATTAACAACTTGTTCAGCATTAAAAGCATCATCTAGATATAACCGTAATTGGTGAATACCGTCACCTTTTCGACGCAATAGTTTTGCGCCAAAATCGCTATGAACATAAACCATAGCAGCATCGACCTGTGAACCAACATTAAAGATCCCCGTTATAGTAAAGGTGCGCTGAACAAGAACACGCCCCATCGGAGTAAATACCGTTTTATTGAGTAAAACAACCCGAATGGTATCGCCATAATCCACATTGAGTTGTCGTGCTAACGACTGGCCTAAGACTAAATTATATCGTCCTTGTGATAAGCTGGCTAAACTACCAGCAACCATATGGCTACTAACGATATTATTACCTTCAAACTCAGGTATAATTCCGTGAATTAAAACACCTTGCAGTGAATCAGTTGACTGTATTAACGCCTCTGTTTCTAAAAAAGGACTGGCTTGAACCACATGAGGTTGATTAATTAATAACTTTCTTTGTTCAGGCCATTCAGTCATCGCTTTGTTATCGTTACTGATAATTATATGAGGAACTAAACCTAAAATACGTTTTTTTAACTCACCTTCAAAACCATTCATCACAGAAACTACCGTGATCAATGAAGTAACACCTAATAATATGCCGACGATAGAGAAAAATGTAATGAAGGAAACAAATCCAGAGCGATTCTGACTTCGACTATAACGTAGACCAATAAAAAGACTAACAGGTTGAAACATGAATAATAAGGCAACTATGCTAAGTGGTTAATTAAATTGTTTTTTTACATTGATAATACAATCAGTAATAACAATAACATGAATTTATCAATTATTATCAAGCATATCACAACGATTCTCAGCCTTGATAAACATTATGTAAATAAAAGTGTTTTATAAAAAAAATCGTTTTAAACTAACACCGTAATCCATTATTTTGTAGAGATAATAAATATGCCCACATCAGATAAAAAAACAAAGTTAACACAATTTAATGAGTTTTTTTCAATTGATCATAACTTTAACGTTAATGTAACTCCCATTGATAACCAAAGTTTACTGACATTCGAACAGTTTATGCAAAAAATGCCCCTACCTTTTAAAATAGCCAGTGATATTGCTCACATTGATCAAGCCGCCCTTCGTCCTTTACAGGGTATTAGCAGCAATGCAGCCGGACAACTTATTGAGTATTTACATCACCAAACTCAAAAAATAGATTTGCTCATTGGTTATATTATTAGCCAACAAGATGTAGAAGAAAACCGATTTCAGGGAATAAACTTTGGTGGCGGCGGCATAATTTTTCATTCGAATCGACCATTTAAGTTAGGCCAAATGTTGGAATTGAAAGTTTTTTTAGAAAATAATAGTAATGCGGTATATTGCATGGGTGAAGTTATTGACACTAATAGTAATGACGACAGTTCAATAGAATCAAAAGTTTATCAGGTCAAAGTCGTTTTTCATTATATTAAAGAAGATGACCGAGAAATATTAGTAAGAGCAAGTTTGCATGAGCAATCTAAGCAATTACAAGCGTTAACCAAGAATCGAATAAGAGATAAATAGTAACAACTCAACCGATACAAGGTTTCTAATAAAACAGGCACCTTGTTTATCAATGACCTGAACCTTAAATTGAAATGGAATTTACCCTTAATTTAAGGTGTTTTATCTGTTTACTTGGCTTAATCAACGATGATGTTGTCTAATTAACATCAATTCCTGAAACCCTTGGAGAATTAATATGACGCTACCTATATTTGCGATTATTATACTTATTTTAGCCATGATCATTTCTGGCTTATTGGTACTCAAAAAATCAGCGAAAAAATTAAATTTATCAGCGAAAGAATTACAGAGAATAAAAACAAGAAACTTAGCTTTAGACAAAGAAGAGCAAGAAGACAAATACTAGCTCAATACTCATAGGCCAAAGTCAGATAGCCTAACTCCGGTATAATGTTTTAATTAAGTGGTAACCGAATTTAGTTTTAACCGGACCATGAACGATTAATATCGGTTTTTTAAAAACAACATTATCAAACGCCTTAACCATTTGTCCCGGACGAAATTCACCAAGATCTCCACCCTTTTTCTTAGAAGGACAAAGTGAAAATTTTTGAGCAAGCTTTGCAAAGTTCGCCCCATTAGCTAATTGTGCTTTTATCTCATTTGCTTGTTTGTCAGTTTTAACTAAAATGTGTAATGCACTGGCAACTGCCATGGTTACTTTCCTCCAATGTTATAATTTGTTAATGATAACATTATAATTTTCAACATGTCCGATGACATTTTATGTCATCCTTTGCTACAATAGCAAAAAATTTAATCCTACTGTTATTCTTGAGGTTTTTATGTCGTCAATACAACATCTTTTTGATAATAATCTACAATGGGCAGAAAAAGTAAAAAGAGAAAGTCCCCATTTTTTTAAGAATCTCTCTGAACAACAATCCCCTAAATATTTATGGATAGGTTGTTCAGACTCTAGAGTACCTGCAAATAGTTTAATGGGGATGGCCCCTGGCGAAGTCTTTGTTCACAGAAACATAGCTAATCAGGTCATTCATACTGACTTAAATTGTTTATCTGTTATCCAATACGCTGTTGATATATTAAAAGTCGAGCATATTATTGTTTGCGGGCATTATGGTTGCGGTGGTATCAGTGCGGCTTTAGATAATGAAAGCCATGGTTTAATTGATAATTGGTTGCAACATATAAAAGATGTTTATCGTTTTCATAAACAAAGACTTGATAGTATTGATGATATTGCAGAGCGAACAAATTTAATGTGCGAACTCAATGTTATTGAACAAGTAGCCAACGTATCAAGTAGTACCATACTTAAAAGAGCGTGGGCTAATAAGCAAAATATTACCGTTCACGGTTTCATCTATAAACTCCATGATGGTGTTTTAAACGATTTGAACGTTTCAGTAAGCCAATAAACACCACAAGGTCATTCAGAAGCTCAACTAGTTTTGAATGACCTTTTGAAAAGTATATTTCCCTTATCATCATGCTATTTGTTATTAGCCACATCGTAGCCAGCAGCTCATATTTGGCCCCCACACTGCCACTATTGTCAAATCACATACCTAGATATTGCTCAAATTCCTCAATCAGGCGGCTAGTAAGCGCAGTGCTGTAAGTGTAATTGGTCAATATATTTTCACGTAAAGTAATATGTCAGTAAAAAAGGCATTAATACAATAACCTTGATTATTTAGCTGTTTTCTTTCATGCCTATCTGAATATCTTTGAACTGTTTATCCTCGACAATTACAAGGCAAATAATGATCATTGAGAATAACCTGTCTAGACTATAAGGGTTGTGGGAAATCTCCCGCAATGAACAGAATATAGGAGTATCTGTTTAAATCAATACATTGGAGTTACATCATGACTATTATATTTGTACGTAAAATCGAACTGCAAGCCGGTAAAGACTATGAAGGCTTAGAAATGGCAAAAAACTTAGCCTCACACATTAAAGAAACCCAGGGACTTGATGTACAACTTGTTCGCCAATTAGGTGGTAAGCCACGAATGATTGCATGGACTTCTAGACACGAAAATTTGGCGGACTTTGAGACCACAATGGAAAAAATGGAAGCAGATAAAGTCTATCAGGCTATGTCTCATGAAGCTGCGGGTATTTTCAAGGACGGTACAATTGAAGATCAACTACTGAAAATAATAGATCAATGAGTATCAGTAAGTAAAATGTCACCAAGAGTAAGCATTCACAACAGATGACCTCTTTATGAAAATGCCATAAAAGTGGTCGTAAAATTTTTTATAACCGCTGTTGTAAAATCAATACGACTGCTTTTAAGTAACCTAAAGAAACACAATTCGTTGACTTTGATTAAATTGTCTTTTAAAACTGAACAAAGGTAATGGGTTATTCAACCTTTGTTTATCTCAATGGAGTAGCCAAAGGCAACTGCACTTTGTCTATGTTTAACCGTTTGTTAATTAACGTTACTCCTTCTAACTTTCTTAAGTCTCTTTGATAAAACAACAATAAAAGCTACAACAATGGCAATACTGATATAACTGCTAGCGCCAAAACCAACAATAAGTGGCCTGAGAAAGAAAAAATGAAATAGCGTTCCAAATATGAAAATATAGGTTAAAGACTTAACGTTGGTGATTATGGCAAAAGGTTCACCACAATGAGGACATTCTTTATTCTTTCCCCATTTATTTAAAGTCTTTGAAAAGATTCCTATTTTACATTCACAGCTTGGACAGGCATAAAACTGTTCATTGTAATCAAAGTTTTCATCTAGCTTTTCATCATTGCTAGGACTTATCAACTCTCTACCAGCCAATTCTTGCCGAAGTTTAGCTGCTCTTTCGGGAAAGGCTTCTTCATCCATTGCATCTAAAGTATCTATTAGTTCGTCTAGTGAATATTCTAAATAATTTAGTATCAATTTCTATAGCCTCTGCTGCACCTAACGCCTCATTAAGAGACTTTAAATTATTAGTGTCCTAGCCCACTCTTAAAAAGTCATGACTAAGACTTGTTATTTTTTAATTTAACCGCTGTGCCAAAGACCATAATTTCAGATGAACCATCCATTATTGCGCTAGTTGTAAAACGAATACCTACGACGGCATCAGCTCCCAACTCTTGTGCATTTAAAACTAACCTTTCAATGGCAATATCCCTAGCATCGGTTAACATTTCTGTATAACCACGGATTTCCCCACCAACAATGTTTTTTAATCCTGCCATAATATCTCGGCCAATATGTTTAGCTTGAACCACATTGCCAGTTACTACACCAACTATCTCAGTAATTTCGCGACCTGGAATAGTCTCGGTGGTTGAATAAATCATAAACCTTCCTTAAAACATAACACCTCGTTAAGAGGAAAATAATATGTTGGCTAAAATTAGCAACGCAGTCACTTTGAAGAATTTGATTAATGCACGAAAAGCGCCTTAATAGCTGAACAACTAATACACCAATAAGGGGCTAATAATCGCTTGCTAACATTACGAGCCATTGCCCACTGTATTAGTCCTGTTAATTTGCTTGTTAGATATGCGCAGTTAATGCGGCTGAATGGTCGAACTTATTTAACCAACAAATCACAACGTTAATTTACATAACATTACCATAGTAAAAGATAAAAGCTAATAATTAAAGGCAGTTACATTACATGGGAGTTAAACACTAAAATACAGCGGTAATTATAAAGCACTGCCCGTGATTGATTATTCTATCTACAAACTCACCAGAGTTTTACGTCATTTCCCTAGAAATTTTAATAGCAAACTAACATCCTGTTGAAGGGCACATTGTAGTTAACTAAAATGTGAGGCGTTCGGGACCAGCCAACTACAAGTTGTTCCGCTTGAAAAGTTTGATAGCACTATTTTGTGTTTGCCTATAAACGTTTAATTCACTTAGTAACTTATCCTGATAATAAAAACGGTCACTGGTATTAACACAGAGTGATAATAGCCTCATTGGAGAAAAGACTTTATTCACATTAATACAAACACCGTTAAGTAATTTGACCAAATTTACCTTGTTGATAATCTTTCACCGCTTGTCGAATTTCTTGTTCAGTATTCATCACAAAAGGACCCATATGAACAATTTTTTCGTTTATTTTATTACCAACAAGAATTAGCGCACCCGCACCATTTTCACCAGCGGTGATTGCTATTGCTTTTTGAGCATCAACGATCGCCATTTGCCCTCTGTCTAAACGAGGTGAAGCAAAAGAACCGGTATGGACATAGATGAGGACTTGCTCGGCATCCGATAAATCAAGCGCTGCCTTAGCGTTACTTTCTAGGGTTAAATCCCCTAGCGCACCATTAGCAGCCAAGTCGGTTAAAGGCGATGAAGCGGTTGTGCCGCCAAACGTCCATTCACCGGCAAGTAGCTTAAGGCTGCCGCCTGTTTCATTGGTTAACACAGGCAAACTAGTAGAGTCTTGATAGCGTGCCGCACGTAATTTGTCTTTTGCTGGCATGTTCAACCATATTTGAAAACCATGCATACTTTCATTTTCATCTGTCATGGGCATTTCAGAATGAACAACACCATAACCCGTGCTCATCCATTGAACATTACCGGCAGTTATCAAGGCTTTATTACCCAGTTGGTCTTTGTGTTCAAAACCTCCTTTGATCATATAAGTAAAGGTTTCAATACCGCGATGAGGATGTGCCGGAAAACCGCCAATAAAGTCATTCTTGTCATCAGACTTTAACTCATCAATCATTAAATAAGGGTCAAAGTATTTCCCGGTAAAATCAGCAATACGAGAAATTTTAACGCCGTCGCCATCTTGCGTTGGTTGCGAATTTACTTTATGCAATACAATCATTCTCTTCTCCTTAATGACTCGGCTCTATTAACTTTTTCATTGCTAAGTCAACAGAGCTGTAAATTAAAAAATCAACAGACCTCAGTGTTATGCGCCAATAAGCTCACGATGATGAGGCACTGACCAATCTTGGTTATGACCTAAAGGCACAATCCCGTAAGTATTTATGGCAAGATGACTGGCATAATAATGACGCTTAATATGAGCCATATTGACTGTTCCTGCAATGTTAGGCATTTGATACAACTCCAACATATAGTGGTAAAGGTTATTGTATTCTTTGATTAACTGCAGATTACACTTAAAGTGCGTATGATAAACCGCATCAAAACGTATTAAGGTTGACCATAAGCGCCAGTCAGCTTCGGTAAGTTCACTCCCCGTTAAATAGCGCTGCGTGGCAAGCTTGTCATCAAGTTGCTTTAACGCATCAAATAAAATGGTCACGTTTTCATCGTAAGACTGCTGCGTACTGGCAAAGCCCGATTTATATACGCCATTATTAATACGATGGTAAACAAAGTCGTTCACTTCATCAATTTTAGTCTGTAAGTGTGCAGGATAGAAATCTAATGCATTGCCTGTTAATTGATTAAAAGCAGAATTAAACATGCGAATAATTTCTGAAGATTCGTTATTGACGATAACGTTCAGTTTTTTGTCCCACAATACGGGAACAGTAATAGGCCCTGCATAGTCTGGCGCTTTTTCAAAGTACCTTTCAAACATAAATTCACTGGCAAATAAGTCATCACCTGTTGTGCCATAAAGTGCTGCAGAGTCTTTATCATGGTTAAAACTCCAACCATTTTCAAACATGTCGGGGTGAACCACACTAACCGTGATCAGGTCTTCCAAACCCTTAAGCTGACGGAAAAGTAAAGTACGATGTGCCCACGGACATGCCAATGATACATAAAGGTGATACCGATTAGCTTCAGCTATAAATCCTTCATCTCCGGTTACACCCGCACTTCCATCGGCAGTAATCCAGTGTCTAAATTGTGACTCTTTACGTTGATATTCACCGTCTTTAATACTGCTTTTCCAGTTACTTTTCACTTTAGCCATTTGCATTTGCTCCTATGTGGTCCCTGAGTTAAAGGTATTTATTCGCTAATATATTATCTATTGACACCTTGCCTGCACCACTAAACATCAAAGAGGCTGAAATAGCTAACAAAGCCAAAGCAAATTCATAACCATTGTTACTCATAAATAAGCCATTAACAAAATGTACACTAAAAATAGCAACCAACATGGTAAGAGCAAGTATTAATGCTGTTGGGCGAACCATAAAGCCAACTAACAAGGCGATACCCCCAAAAAATTCAGCACTACCGGCTAATAAAGCCAATTGATAACCTGGCACTAGCCCAATAGAAGCCATCCATTGACCTGTTCCTTCAAGACCATAACCCCCAAACCAAGCAAACAGTTTTTGCCCACCATGGGCGATAAAAATAATTGCCGCAGGTATTCTCAGTGCTAAAATACCAAAACCTGCGTTTGTTGAGAGTAGTGTTTTTAAATTAGACATAATTAAATTCCTTAATATTCATTGTTTTTGATTGTTGAAGCCATTATATTTAAAGGCTAACATTATTAATAACGGTAATATTTGAACTTATAGTTCAATATATTTGAAGCAATGATCTCACCAATAACACTTGATGCTTTAAGAGTACTAGAGGCAATTGAACGTAAAAAAAGCTTTGCGGGTGCTGCTGATGAGCTTTTTCGGGTCCCGTCAGCCATTTCTTACACCATTAGTAAACTCGAAGACGATTTAGCTATTACCTTATTTGATCGCAGCAAACGTAAAGCAGAATTAACGCCCGTAGGTCAAATGATTGTCGAGCAAGGACGGTTGATATTAAACGCCACTAATGAACTCACCCATATGGCTAAAAAGTCTGCCAGTGGTTGGGAGCTTGAGTTACGAATTTGTATAGATTCTATCTTACCGTTCAAACCTATTTACTCCCTTATTACCCTTTTTCAACAAGAGTTTCCTTGGATTGACATTCGCTTAACTGAAGAGGTTTTTGGTGGTACATGGGATGCACTTATGAGTGGTCGCTGTGATCTGATGATAGGTGCTGAAAATAATTCATCAGGAAATGAATTTACGGCTCATAGTATTGGCTCTGTTGAGTTTATATTCGCTGTCTCAGCAAGCCATCCGCTGTGCAACGCACAAAAACCAATAACAGATGCCATGATAACAAAGTATCCTTCCATTGTTGTTGCCGACAGCTCTCGTGATTTACCAGCCCGTTCGGTGGGATTACTGGATGGACAAGCACGTATTACCGTGCCCACTATTGAAAAGAAAATTGAAGCACACTGTCAAGGTATAGGCGTTGGTTGGTTACCCATTCACCGTATCACGTCAGAATTAACCGCTAAAAAGCTAGTGGCCTTGCCCTTAAAGGATCATGAAAGCAGACACCATGATATGTATATTGCCTGGGGGAAAAACAATAAAGGTAAAGCCCTTGCTTGGTTTCTTGAGCAACTAAAAAAAATGGACACTAGCGAGTTATATCGAGTAGATTAATACAATAGGTATTATGAGCTCGTTCATCACAAACAGCTCACCCTCGCCTTGTTAGCCATTGATTGATATTCAAGCACAACCTGATATTTTTACATCAATTGGCATTGAAACAGATCAAAGCAAGCGTCATGAGATAACAAGCCTACACATCGATTAAACTCGCAAAGGATTAATGGCAAGAACACCTGATAATTAAATTATAATAATGAAAATAATAATAAGTTTATTAATAACAACGTTAATCACCACAACAACCTTCGCTACCAACCAAGAAATAAAATCATTTAGCAAAGCTAAAAATTTCTTAGAAAAGCAGGTTTACAATAATCACCGCACCACACTTTATTGCGGTGCGACATTTGACGCGGAAAAACGAGTAACACCACCCCAAGGTTTTATTACAAATAAATATGTTAAGCGAGCTAAAAAAATCGAGTGGGAACATGTGGTACCAGCAGAGAATTTTGGTCGCACGTTTAGTGAGTGGCGTGATGGCCATAATCAATGTATCAATAGTAAAGGCAAAGAGTTTAAAGGGCGAAAGTGTGCTGAGAAAGTGAACTTTGAATACCGCTACATGCAATCAGACATGTTTAATCTTTACCCGGTTATTGGTGCTGTTAACGCCCTAAGAAGTAATTATAACTTTACCATGTTACCTACCATAAAAAGTGACTTCGGTAGTTGTTCAATGAAAATAGATAATCGTAAAGCAGAGCCACCTGAAATATCTAGAGGTCAAATAGCCCGCACCTACCTTTACATGGACAATACCTACAAGCGGTATAATATGAGTAAATCACAACGGCAACTTATGGACGCGTGGGATAAAATGCACCCCGTAAATACTTGGGAGTGCCAAAGGGCTAAGAAAATTTCTAATCTACAAAAAAGTAAAAATAATATTGTACTAAGCCGATGTCAATCTGCAGGTATTTAATTTGATATCTCCACTAATGTCACTTAGTACTGTTACCCTTTAAATTGAAATGAAAAGGGTAATAAATGTCACATTCGAGACAGTAATCAGGACTGGCTTAATTTCACCTTTAGCTTATGACAAGTTCGAATACTTTGTGGAACTACCTGAAGCGTTATAGCGTCTTCAACTAGGGTATTTTAGCGTTTGCTCGATGGTTCAGTAACTGTTTCTGCTGAAAGAACCCGCGCTTTACTTTTAGCTCTTTTTTTCCTTTGTTCTTTTTTACTCGCCAACACTACCGTATTAATAAACTCTGCTGATTTTTTGGTGGGATTATAAGCGATCTTAATAATATTACCGTTACATTCGATAATATCGCCGTTTCGAATTTTTTTACGCTTTTGAACGACAATTTCATTATTGACTAAAACATTGCCTTCACTGATCATGGTCTTAGCTTCGCCGCCACCGTCAACCATATTGGCTATTTTAAGTAATTTACAAAGTTCTATAGGTTCAACACAAATGTCGACAATTGAGTGTTCAGACATGACATACGCCTAATAATTTTAAATAATAATTAATATAGTTAAATTTTAACATATATAAGAATACTTTATAATGCTGAAGTTGCATGAGGAGACTTATCAATGTCAATTGTTACTGACCCTGACTGACTTTTACGACAACAAAGCTGCCCGTTATAAAGGTAAATCCACATTATATAAATATTGGCGAACAATTATATTCTTTAAACTAATATCGCTTAATACAAATTGGCTGTAGCTAGATCACGCTTTGAATTGGCTACCGTAAATAATAACTGGGTGACTACAGCGAGAGGTTTTGTAACTGTTTAAGTAATGCCACCTCACCACCGCGCACGATCATTGATCAAAAGCCCGTGGAAGGAAAAACCAACCACTGAACAGCGGAACAACCTAAAATCTTAAGCTAGGCGAGCATAGCCGTATTAGCGACAGTGAAGTAACGGCCAGCGTAACTACTCGTGCAGATGAAAGCCCGGTGTTGAGTCCGATAACGCCAGCTCATCGGCATTCATCTCTTCAGCAACATCTTCAAACAGTGGCGAGGATAAATAGCGCTCACCCGTATCTGCCAACATACAGAGAATAACGGTACCAGGAGCAGCAGTTTGAGCTATCTGAAGCCCAACAGCAAAGGTACAACCACCGGATATCCCCGTGAAGATACCCTCTTTCTGAGCGAGCATCTTCGACGCCTCAATCCCCTCCT
>Ga0209279_10000994_pt1 | contig 16101 bp, 28 predicted proteins | sample CoawatmetaG00DNA_3_FD_187508 | JGI IMG/M metagenome (GOLD analysis project Ga0209279, IMG submission 187508) | Marine microbial communities from the West Antarctic Peninsula - Coastal water metaG006-DNA (SPAdes) (version 2) | ecosystem: Environmental > Aquatic > Marine > Coastal ... | reverse complement strand
GCTTTTACAAACTTAGATCCTGAACCAATTCTTAAATCTCCAGCAGTGTTAGTGGCTGTTGGTGTCCAATCAGTTAAAGATTCTTGGTCAGCAAAACGTATTAATAAAGGGTCTTGAACTCCTGATGAAAATAAACCATCACATCCAAAAGCAATGATGTGTCTATCAGTATCAGAAACCATTACCTGAGTTACAAGAGTAGGTACATTAATAGTGTCGGTTGCTGCTGTTGAAAGCTCAATAGCTCTTGTTGCCACACCATTGGATTTATCCCAAAAATAAATAGCTCCATTTCTAGGATTAATAAGTAAGTCTTCTCCAAAATTATCGTGCGACCATAAACGTAACGCTCCAACCGTTGTTAAATCTGCGCCAGAATTCCATGTTCCTCTACCCCAAACGCCAGCACCCCAACCAGTTCCACCAATTTGAGTGTCTAATCCAACACTTATTTGATAAACGGCATCACCACCAGAACCACCGTTGCCACTATCAGAACTATTAGCGGCAGAAGTAACTTCAAAAGTAAAAGTGTTTGCGGTAGGAACGCTTGTTATTTGATGCTCTGCATTTAATACTGCGGCTGTAACAACTCCGCCCAATGAAGCGGCTCCAGCTATTGTTACAAAATCACCTAAAGAAGCTCCATGAGAGCTATCTGTTGCAGTTATTGTTGTTGAGCCATTAGCTTTTTTTGCAAAAACAATACCATTAGTTGTTGTAGCTCTAATTGGAGTTATATCGTAAAAAGCACCGCCTTCTTCAACATAGTATTTTAAATGAGTTCCTACACCTAAAAAATCAGATCCGTCCAAACCCAACCAATTATGTAAGGCTCTTGCTGTTCCTTGATACGTTTGTTCTGAGTATTTTTCCCAGCCACCAATTTTTTCAGGAAATCCCATACGAAATCGTATCTTATCACCATTGACCCAGCCTCCTTCGTTAGAGTAAGATGTTACGTCTCTATTTATTCCTGGTCTAAACTTTAACTTTGTTAATGGCATTAATTACCCTGCATTTTGACTTTCGGATTTGTTATCTTCGGCATCTTCAATGATATCCATTTTTTCTTTTAATGATGCTATTAACGAATTAGTAAAACTAGATTGTGCAACAGATACTTGGTCTAATTGAAATCTAAGACTTGCTGATTTAGTTTGTAAGTCCTTTATTTGATTTATTAGATATTTCTGTTTATTATCTAAATCTTCTTCTTTGTATGAATTGCCATCAATGTTAATAACATTTTCTTTATCTTCTTCAGTCATTTATTTATCCTTAACCTGTAAACGTATCTGCTGCACTTATGGCTGCATCTATAACTGTAAAACTCTCATCACCCCAATCATCTAATGCTTTCTGATACTTGAGATAACCAACACTACGAGCAACTCTTGCCTTCTTTTCGTCATGTGTCATGTAATGCCCAAAGTTAGCAACACTATCTCCACTACCATCACTTGCATCACTACCTTTTGCGTGGGTTGCAATTACAACATTGATTGTATCTGCTCCATCTAAACAAGCCTTGTGTGCTTGTGCTATTACGTCTGCTGTTCTAGCCATTTTTTATTCTCCTTCTAATTCAGTTACTCTCGCTGTTAATGCTGTTACTTGTGCTGATAATTCTTGAACTGCTTTAATTAATGGGTAGATAAACATAGATTGTGCTACCCCTTGTATTCCACTACTTTCTTCTTCAGAATGACCCCCAAAATCTGTAATGTTATGTGTTGCCATAGCAGCTTTAACTTCTTGAGCAATCATACCATACAGCTTATCTGTGTGGTCTGCTGTAGTTTTAGAAGCGTCATAGTCAGGTAAAGTATTAGGTATTTCAGACTTTGCTTTAAACTTAAATGTTACAGTTCGTAACTCGTTAATAAAATCTAAACCACAATCAGTATTATTCTGTATTTCTTTCTTATAACGCTCATCAGAAACCCTAGTAAAAGTAGCATTAGAAGTATAAGTATTGTGTACTCTATCACTTCCATCATTTCTTCCAAAAGTAAAAGTTGTATTAGCAACACTATCCACGTTGCCACCTAAAATTATTGTTTCTGCGTGTCCAGCACAATTTGTTTCAACACCTATGGCTATATTACCATTGTCATCACCATTGTTTTGACCAGAACCATGTCCTATAAGTATATTTCTTTGTCCAGTTGTGAGATTTCCTACACCGCCAGCACCAGCAAAAGAACCAATTAAAGTATTCTTGATTCCTGTTGTTACTCCATTTCCAGCATCATGCCCAACAGCACTATTATTCATATCAACATTTCCACTAGGATTCTGAGTAAACAAAGCCCCATGTCCTACTGCAACTGATTGGTCTCCAGCTTGATTTGTACTTAAAGCATATGACCCTACTGAAACATTTCTAATGCCTGTTGTAATTGCATCACCTGAAAGTCCTCCAATTAACGTATTCTCAATTCCTGTTGTTACTAGTTTACCTGATTCAAATCCAACTGCTGTGTTGAATGTATCTAATGCACTTGTATGATTTTGTGAGCTTAAAGAATTTTTACCAATAGCTGTTGAACTACTTCCTAATGTATCTGTTGTTAATGCTCCTACACCAACTGCAACATTGTGGTCAGCATCAGTTAAAGCATCTCCTGCAAGACTTCCAATTAAAGTATTAGCCTGTCCTGTTGTTACTGCTACACCAGCACCAAATCCAACTGCTGTGTTGTTTGTATCTGTTGCACTCGTAAAGTTTTGTGTTCCCAATGCACCTCTACCTATAGCAGTAGACCTACTACCTAAAGTATCACCAGTAAGAGCATTATATCCAACTGCTACATTGAAATCTGCATCACCTAAAGCATCTCCTGCTAAAGCACCAACTAAAGCGTTTTGGATTCCTGTTGATATTAATTTACCAGCATTATTTCCTACTGCCACATTTAATCCATCTGTAGCACTACCATAATTCTGTGTTTTTAATGCTCCAAAACCTATAGCAACACTTGCACTTCCATTTACATTTGTGCCTAATGCTTCAAATCCAACTGCTGTATTATTGTCTGCATCACCAATTTTTTCTCCTGCTTCAGACCCAATTAAAGTGTTGTTGACTCCTGTTGTTATATCGTTACCAGCAAAAAATCCAACTGCTGTGTTGTTACTTATGGTTTCACTTGAGAAGTTTTGTGTTTGCAATGCACTATGTCCAATAGCAACAGACCTAGTACCTTCTGTATCTGTTGTTAGTGCTTGATAACCAACTGCTGTATTAGAATCAGCACCAATTAAGGCATCACCAGTAAGACCACCCATAAGTGTATTTTGCACTCCTGTAGTCATAAATTTTCCAGCAAAAGCACCTACTGCTGTATTTTTACCATCTGCTCCTGCATCAAGAGTTTTTAATGCTTGACTACCTACAGCAGTATTATGACCATGAGCATCTTCAGTTTTAAGTGATTCAAATCCAACTGCTACATTATGGTCACCAGTAGTAATTGCAGTTCCAGATTCATCTCCAATTAACACATTAGAATCACCACCACTTGCAATAGTGTTACCTGCATTGACACCTATCCTTACGTTAGATGTTCCTGCTGAAGCTGTGATTATATCTGCACCATCTGCAAAAGTTACGTCTGCTGCAAAGTTAACTGCACCATCAACATCAACAACATCAAGATTTGTTGTTCCATTTACATCTATTGATCCTTCTAAGTCTATGTCACCTGTTACTGTTAAATCATCTTGGACTTTTAAATCAACAACACTTAAAGAAGCAAAAGCATCTACAACTGCAGCACCACTTCCAGCACCATCAAGGTATACTGCTTTTGTATCTCCATTTGGTATTGTAATATTTGCTCCAGAGCCTTGACTTATTATTATGCTATACGGACCAGAACTACCACTATCTGTGGTGGCATTTTCAATAAAGTGCATTCTGCTTATTGTGTTTGGTCCGATTGTAATAGTACAATTACTATCTAATGCTCCAGTATACTTGATATACATAGCTCTTTCTGCATCTGCAGCTCCATCTGCTACTGTACTTGCAAAAGTATCTGCATTTGTCGTTATAGCTTGTGTGCCAAATCCAAGTGCTTCACCAATTAGTTCTAAGTTTGTATTGGTCGTAGCCCCCCATGTTCCAGATTGTTCACCATCTGCTATTTCTTCTAATCTTAAATCATTTACATATGAGCTTGCCATGTTGTTATCCTTATGCTGCTATTTTTGTCCAATTTGGAGTTTGTGATACGGTTATAGCTGAAAAATTGGATGTTTGTGCCGTATCTATTAATCCCCAAACATTTTCTTCTCCTGTAGAACCTGTCATAGAAAAACCTGTTGCAATAAATAACATTTGAGCATCTACAACAGGGCTTCCAATCGATGAAGTGGCACTTGTGCCAGTTAAACTAAGAACAGAAGTTCCTACAATAGTTACTGAACCGACAGCACTTGTAGCTGCACTTTGAGTAACATTAACCTCTATTGAAGGAACGACTACGACCGTTCCGACAGCACCCGTTGCAGTGCTTTGAGTTACGGGAACTTCTATGGACGGAACAACAACAACTGATCCTAAAGCACTAGTTGCAGCACTTTGAGTAACAGCAACAGGAATAGGATTATTCCACGCTCCTTGCGTCCAAGTGCCTCTACCCCAACCAGTTATATTAGCCATATTTTACCTTACAATTGTTCGGTTAAGCAATTCTTATAATAGCATTACTTGCATCAGCCGTTGGAAATTGAATTGTAAATGTTCCAGATGTTGATGTTTTGTTACTTGTAAAATCTAACACGCAAACTGCTTTATTACCGTTAGTATCGTTATAAATTAAAGCGCCCATTGCTGTAATAGTAGCTGTTGTAAAACTTAAATCTGCAAAATCAGTAATTCCTGTAGTGCTAACATTAGTTGGTGCAACTTTAGTTAAAGCTCCACCTCCAGTTGCATAAGAACCACTTGAAGCAACTTCTCCCGTTGTCACAAGAACAGTTGACGCAGCTCCTAATGTTGCAGTCGTACTTGATTTTCCACCACTACTTTCTGCAAATAAAGCCAACTTAAACGCATTTCCATTAGTTGCAAAATTATGAGTAGCTGTTAAAAGTTCTTTTTTAAACGTAGTACAAAGTGCTTGTGCTATTGCCATTATAGTCTCCTTATATACTCTGCCAATTCTTTTTGGCCTGATTCTTGTATCATGTGTACTATTGTAGCTCTTTCTTCTCTTCTTGCCAAGAGTAAATAATGAAACAAAAGTTTTTTGACATTTTCTTTAAAAACATTGGCTTGATCTCTAATAACATCTGGAGCATTTTCAGATACAGCAACAATTTTATCTGTTGCCATTTGTGCTATTTGTTCGTCTGAAAGACCTCCGTTATTAGAAGTCATAATATTAACAGGAGCAGTATTACCCTGTATTGCTGAAAAAAATGTCATCTTGTGTCTTCCTCTCTACCATATATTCTTGGAATTGCATCTAATGGCTCTGGTGGTTCTAATTTTGATTTTCTTGTTATTAACATACTTCCTTCATGGACTGTAGAAACTATGGGATCGTCTAATCTATGGTATCCATACAGCTTTTCTTCATCTGGCACATTAGTATCTAAAAGGGTAGAATTATGTGCAATCTCAATTTTTATTCCTTTTGTAGTAGCAATAGCCAGCCAAAACTCTGTGCAAGCTCTACCTGCTTCTGCCATATGAGGAACTTCCTTATAACTAAAATCTACTCCATATAAACAAATTTTACTTACTTCTTGAGATATAGCAAAAGCTATTGCATAAGGAACTGTGTTATTTAAATATGCGTATTTTGTTTTTTCTAATACTTCTTGCAAAGGGTATTCTACTACATCAGGGCATCTTTTATCTAAACAACACGAATAAATAGGTATATTTAATTTTTTTAATAACCTGTCTTTCATTACATTTGTTTGTTTTCCAGCCATTTCTCCATCTAAAAAACGAGATGCTGGATCAAGCATAAACACACGATCATGAAAAATAACAGCGGACATTGCGTTTATAGCCCAAACTTCATCAAAAATATCACTTCTTGTTTTAGCAAGAATATATTCTGAAAAAGTATTTCCTAATGCAACAATGGCTATTGTTTTATTTTTTAAATTACTCATGTTCTTTGCTTTAGTAATTTTCCTGTTCTGAAAGCGTCTTTGTCTTCCATTCCTTCTGCATAGTTTTTTAACCTAGAAATAGATTCCATGTATCTATCAGAATACATTTTTATAATATCAGCTTCACCCTTCATAAATGTGTAAGCCTCTACTAAACATGCGTAAAGAAGTGCATCAGTTGCATTGTCACCTATCCACGTTTTGCCAGTACCGTCTGTTGTGATTGAGGTTGGTCTATAAAAGTAATGCAATTCAGCCACATATGAAGCATCAGGTGTTGGTGCTACTATAAAGTTTTGATAGTCAAAAGGAGCATAATATTTTGGATTTCCAGTTGTTGAAGATCCACCAGGAGTATATTGTTGTAAAAAACTTACGTCTTTTTGTAACAGAAAATTAGTGTTCCCACTAGAATCAACGAAAGCTAAAGAAAAAGAAGATAAATAATCAGTAGGCATAGCTAAAAATTTATTACCACTAGTTAATTCACCAGAAACATTTTTACGAAAATACTCTAAATCTATTGATTTAAATATTCTTTCTTCTGCATTAGTAATAAAAAAAGGTATTTCTGCAACAAAGGTTGTTTCAGAATTATCAGTCCAATCTTTAATAGATTGAGTTAATGTGGTAAATGTCCATGCCATTATGTTATACTCACTGTTACGCTACCAACACTCGCAGTAGCTTCAAAAGTTTCTATTTCTTTACCTATTATACCTAAACCTGTGTTTGTATAAATAGTAAAAACAGTAAAATCATCATCATTGTCTGGTCTAGCGTTCCTAATAGCCTCTGGATCAGTTGAAACTTTTGGAGGAGTTAATTGAGGATGCTTCTCCTCATACTCATCTTTGCCCACTAATAATCCTGTCCATTCCTTACGCATATCTTTTAATCTGTATCTAAACCCAGATCTATCTGACAATCCATAAGCGTACTTACCAGACGCAAAAGCTCCCATTATCCTACCTTATAAAAACTTAATTGAGGTGTTACAGTAAAAGAAGACCTGTCTCTATCTTCTCCTATAGCTCTTTCAAATTCTTCTTCATAAACGCTTTTTAATAATTGTATTCTATCAGGAGCTTTTTTCATGGCTATATAGTAAGCAAGACCAGCAGTTAGGCAAGGATAAAATCTAAATGGTATTTCCATTGTGTTTATAGCAGAATCTGCATCTTGTATTCTTGTTAAAGCATCATATACAATCGTATCTGTACTATTTTCTGGTGTTGGCCATATTTTTAAATTTGGTGTAATTTGCCTATCAAGAAAAAACTGAGTTGGTCTTCCAGTTGTGGTCTTACTTGGAGTAGACAAATAAGCATCCCTACTTATTCTTGACATACTAAAATCTGTAGTGCCTCTATGAACAACAGCAGAAAGTATATCAATTACATCTGTACCTAAAGAATACTCTGCATCATTTGCAGTTAGAGCTTGAGTTCTTTGTGAAATAGTCCATTGGTTTAAACCTCTGTTAGCCCATTCTGCTAACATAATGTTTAAAGACCTTCTAGCCGTTTGAAGATCATATCCAGTACGAACTTCTAACCCACATCTCTCAAAGGCTTCTTCAATATAATCAGCTACGTCAAGTTCAAAGTTTGTTGAGCTAGAAGTTGTCATTTCTTTTTTCTCCTAAGAGATTTAACTCTTCTTGGTTTACCTGCGGGTTGTCCTATTTTATTCTTCTGACTTATTCTACTTCTTTTTTCTGCTGATGTCATCTCTGAACTAGTTTTTGGAGTTTTTGAAGAAACTCTTTTGCTTGGGCGACAATAAGGAGTGCCTCTTTTCTCACCTTTTTGACGACCACACGCTTTACCAGTTTTAACATCTTTCCAGCCTTCCTTAAACCATCTTTTTAAAGCCAGACCTTTTTGTGTTTTACGAACTGCCATTATCTATACTTTGTAACTTTACGTCTGTTTTCCATAACTATGCCACATCCTCTGGCTATCTTTGGATTTTTAGATGTTCTTTTTCTTTTGCCTCTTGCAACAGAACCTCCTTTTTTCATCTCAACAACACCACCTTCAGCTTTCTTTTTTGCATTTCCATAGTTAGCAGCTCCAACTTTTCTACATTTTGCAATAGCTCCACTAGCATACGCAGAAGGGAAAACTCTGTATCTTGCTTTAACTTTTCTGTAACAAGCGTCTTTTGGCATTCTTTTTTACCTTTACTATTTTCTTTATCTTCTTTATCTTCTTTTTCTTTGAAGGAGGCTTAGATATTTGCATACTCATTTGTGATCTACCCATAGCCATTATATTAACTGCTCCAATCCAGACGCTACTACAATTAAAGTAACTATCATCCAAAGTCTGTTGTCTAGTCTTTTTAGGTGATCTTGAATATCAGAGTATCTTTTGTCACAAGATTCTTCATGCTTTTCTAATAATTTTAACACTTCTTTTGCAGTCATTAGCATTTCCACCTTTTTCTAGCTTGTCGTAAACGGCTATTTGGATCTTTAGCGGCTTTAGGGAACTTCTTCATTTGTCCTGCACTTCTTGCACAATAAGACTTACGTCTTTTTGATGCCTTGCTACCAGCCTTAACTTTACCAGTTACTGCTGTTTTTAATTTACTGCCAGGATTGTCTTTACGATATTTAGCGACACCCTTTGCAGTCATGCCAGCACCAGACTTCGTAGGTCTTTTCTGTCCACCACCTATGGTGTGACCTTTCATAGTGCCTTTTTTCTTTTTCTCAGCCATTTGTACTCCTATGCGAAGAAAAATGTCATCATATCTATTGTGCCAACAGTGTATCTAATACTTAGTCCACTCTCAAACAAAATACCGTTTTGAGGTATAGTTCTATCAAGCGTTGTATTATCAGTGCCTATTGTTCTTGATTTAAACAATACTGTTCCTGATTCTGGAGTTCCGTCAATAAATTCTACAACTCCAGCAGTTCCGCCAGATACAATTGAGAATCCTTTTAAACGAACTCTGCTACCACCACCAACGGCTTGTGCCGCAGAAGCGATAGAGCCAACTTCTATGTTTGCTGCAAATTGTGCAGAACTTGTTACTGAAGTAATTGTCTTAAAGTATTTAGTACCATCTACAGCTTCAGCAGAACCAGTAGAAACAATTACTTCTGTAAGAGCATTATCAAAAACATCTGTTCCAACAATAGTATTTGTCTTAGCATTATCACCTGTTCCTGCTGTGGTTACAGTTAAAATCCTAGCCCCACCAGAAGCAAAAGCAGTATTTGCTAATGTTGCTGTCGTATTGGGTCTTGCTGCGGTAACTATAAAATTATCATCTGCTGCAACCTCATCACTTATGAAGACTGGTTTTACGTCTGACCTACTACCTGACATTCCCATATTATTCTCCTTATAAAAGTGTGGGGGTAATTAACCCCCACTATAGATTAGTTATTAGCTGTTGTAACTGCTATAGTTCCACCAGATGTTCTAATCATCATTTTTACAGCCATGCTGTCTGTGTCATCAGCAGCTTCAAAATAAATGTAAGATCCAGCTTTGATAGTCGTTTCTGCTCCAGATGCTGTTAAGATAATCTTAGCATGTGCATCTGTAGTTCCTGCTTCACGCTCTAGCACATTAGTTCCAGCACCTGTAACAAATGCTTCAAAAGAAGAAGCATCAAGTTCGTTATTTGTCTGTACTTGTAATGTTAACACGGCTGATGCAGCTATAACATTGTCAGTAAAAATAATTAAACTTTTGTGAGTGTCAGAAGCTAGATCAGTGGTAGATGCAGTTAATGCTAGTGTTGAACCAACATTACCTGTGTATCTCACTACTGATTGATTTACTGCAATTTCTGTAGCTCCCGCTGCAATTGCAAAGTCTGTACCAACAACACCTGTTCCACCAAAAATAGCACCTGTTTGTGCTGCTGAAAGAACAGCAGATTGACTTGCTACTTGTTCTAAAGCCATTGATAATCTCAATGCTGTGTTAGGGTTTGTAAGAAGATCATCTACGTTTGCAATAGTACCTTGATCGGGTTTACCAAAGTTAAGAGACCATGTAGGGTTTAATCCTAAAGGTACTGTGTTAACTCCTTCATTAAAAAAATCTGAAATACCGTTTAGTGTTCCAGATGTTACAATATTTCCGCTTGAGTCTATTGTAACTTTGTTTGTTTCTACGCCTGTATCAGAGGCAGTATTAAATACGGTAATTCCAGTTTCAGATCGGACATTACCCTTAAAAGTAGTTGTAGCCATGTTAATCTCCTTGTCTTGGCAAATGTCAGCCAGATTATCCGACTGTCAAGGTATTAATAATACTATACATAAAAAAAGGGTGACTCGCAAGCCACCCTTTTAATAATCGAACAATTGTTCGTTAAGCTGCGCCTGGTGATCCAAACACACAACGAGGATCAGAGAAACCGAAAGCATAACGCTCTCTAGCTTTATATCTCATGTTTCCTGTGTCGAAGTCTGCTTCCATGCTTGTTCCTAATGGTGTTCTTTCAAAATATTTGAAACCATTTGGAGCATCTGTTTTAATGAAAAACGCATCTGTGTCTGTTAAGAAATGGTTGATAACGTAACCTTCTGGTAACATTCCCATATTCTTCATTGCGTTGACATCATTGTCAGCAGTTCCAGGTCTTAGAGTTGACTCTAATAAACGATCAGCAACAAATTGTAACGCAGGTGGAATGATTAACTTCATACCACGAAGAGCAACAACCATGTTACGTTCATCAACAAAACCAGAAATGTCAATTAATGCACTTTCTAGTGATGTTTCGTTTAAATCAGCGGCCGCTGATGGTTCATTTGAAAATGATCCACCACCACCTAGAGGATGGTCTGTAGCACAAAGCTCTTTTCCATCACCACCAGTAAAGCTAGAACTAAACGCATTGTTTAAAACAGATGCAGCTTTAATTTGCTTTGTGTGTGCCATTGATCTTGCTAGTGCCTTTGTGTATCTAGCACCAAGACGGTCATAGAGATTATCTTCCATTGCTTCCTCAGTTAATGCGAAAGCTAATGCAACTGTCTCCATTGTATATCTTGATGTATATACTTCGTTAGCACTATCGAAGGCAACTCCGCTACCTTCTGATTTAGTCGCAGCATTACCAAATCCACTAATCATTACTTCTTCTTCAAACGCTCTGTCTGATGATTCTGTATCGTAGATTTCTGCATGCTCATTGTCGTAACGGTCATATTCCATGCCAAAGATGGCATTTAGACCTGGTTCTAACTCTTTTACGAGTTGCGCTCTTGATATAGCCATTTAATTTCTCCTAATTACTAAGCTAATCCGACCCCTTTAAGACCGAATACATGGTTAACTATTACAACTTGCACATTAGTATGTGCTGAAGCAACATCTGAGTTTTCAGGATCTCTTGAAATATCAATTGCCTTTAGAGGTAAACCTGTTGATGTACCTCCGTCAGTAACTTGTAATTCAGCTCCTGAAATACCAGTAACGGTACTACCAGCAGTTGTATAAACAACATCAAAGTTACCTAATAAGTCAGCTACTGGCATAGCTATAGCAGCTTGGATTTCATAAATAACCATAGGGTCATCAATGATAAACGCTTCTATATCAGCCGCAGCAGTGCTTGCTGGGTAAAAGTTTGAAAAAGTTTCTTTTCCTGTTGTTGGGTCTGTAAAACGACATCCGTTAAACACACCAACGATAGGAACAGTACCACCATCTGCATGAATTTCTATTCCTCCACCAGTAACGTGCATAACCATGTCACCTTGGAAGATAGCAGTTCCATAATTGCTGGCGATTCTATATCGGCTTTGTCCGCCAGTATAGGGTGTTCCACCTATTCTGCCTATAGGACGTAGTCCGAATGCAGCATCTTTATTAGCCATTTTTCGTTCTCCTAAATTAATTAAATTTATTAATCAACGGCTTTTTTGCCAAAGGCTACTTGAGACCGTCTCTCTGGTTTTAACATAGGCATTGCAGAGTTTGAATCTTTCATCATATCTCTATCCACTGCCTCCATTTGATTATTTGTCTTACTCTGAAAATAGTTATTTCTTTGCTCAACAAGTTCATCAGGTATCCGTGCTAACAAAAGTCCACCTTGACCGATTACTCCAGCATTCTTGCCTTCATCTACAACAGGTGCATCAAACTCTGGATATTCTTCAGCACGAACTAATTCATATCCTTCTCTTAATCGTTTATGGATGTTTGATCTATCATCATATTCCATAACTCGTTCTCTTATCCATCTATGCTTATAGCCTATAGGCGGCTCTGGAGCGTCAAGTGTTGACGGTGGCTTCCATGTCTGTACTCTCGCCTTTTTCTCACGAGTTTGCGACTCTCGATTAGTACGTTCTGACATTATGCTACTCCCTTATTTTTTTCTATTTTTGCTACTTCCTGTGCGTATTTTTCTAAAGGTATCCTCATTTTTTTAGCAAAGGCTACCTGACCTGGCGTTAGCTCAATAGTTTTTTTACCACCCCTTTTCATAGACCGTCCACTGGACGCAGGAGCTACAGACTGGGCGTTATTCTGTCCTCCCTTAAACTTGTGTGGAAATTCAGTAGCCATACGCTTACTGACTTCATTATAATAATCGTCTGATGCAGGATCAAATCCTTCTGCACTAACAAGTTGCTCATGTATTGCTTGCGCTCCACGAGTCATAACCATGTCTGTTCCGAACCAAGAATTACCATCCAACCATTTTTGTAGCTTTGGTTCTAAATCTTGTTTTTGAGGAGCTTGTCTTTGCTGATTTTTCTTTGCTTCTGCATTGACCTTTGCCTCATTATTTTGAGCTGCTCCCGCTTGCTCAGTACGGATTTTTTGGATTCTGAGTCTTTCGTTCTCAATAGCGAGTTTAGCCATGAGATCTTGTGCTTCAGCCATTTTGTCAGAGTCGCCAACATCAAAAGCCTCCTTAAAAAGTTTTTTTGCTTGAGCAGTTTGTGATTCAATTCTGTTACCAAACTCTGATGTGTAACCTTGATTTAACTGATTAAGCTGTTGCTTTAGTTGATCGTTCTCATTTTTTTGTTGTTGAGCAAAATTAAAAGCAGCGTCTGCTTCTTCTAACGCTTGCTTACGTTTTGCTGTTAATTGGTTAATTCTTTTTTGAACATTGTCGCTATACGCTTCAAGTTCTTCTGGTTCTTGTTGAACAATTGTTCGGTCTTCTTCAACTTTTTTTTCAGGCGAAGCTGCTTTTTCTTCAGAAACAGATGTATCGTCATCTATTTCATAAACAAATTTTTCTTCTTCAACTTCTTGTGTTTGTGCTTCGTTATTCATCATACTCTCCATTATATATAAGAAATGTCCTTGGGGTCAAGTATAGATGCTATAATATTATCATCATTTATGATTCTTAGCTCCATACCATCCACTTTAAACTTATTTCCAGCATATCTACCCATAAGTACCCAATCTTTCTCAGAACACCAAGCTCCACTTGGGAACTTATCTTGATCTTTGTAAGCGTCAGGTCCTATCTTAACGACATAAGCCACTACACTAGCAAAACTTTCTCTATCTCTAGTTTTGTCAGGTATAATAATTCCATTAACCTTTTCTGGAACGTAGTAAGGAATAACAAGCATCCTATATCCAGTTGGCTGTGGCAAACGATCAAGGACTGATCCTTGTAGTTTAGACGGGTCTTTTGAGTTTGGATTAGCATCTTCTTTATCGTCAAATGCTTTACTTATAGCAGGAGGGATCGGGTTGATTGTTTTTTGTGCCACAAACCGTTCTGGCACTATCAGTTTCTTATTCATCGAAGTCTGTACCTTTCATCGAGGATTTTAATTCTTCTTCAACCCAAGTCATTCCTCGTATTTGACCTGTTATGAACCGATAGTCTTCCATTGAGTCTATCGAACCATCAGACAAAGATTGAGATAATACACTCTTTCTTTGACGTATGTGCTTATATAAATACTCTGCTAACTTAATTGAGTCCACTGTTATTTTCCTCTACCTTGCGATATTCTTAAAGAACTCACATGTTTCATATAAAAATAGTTTCCTATTTTACTAAAAAATTTACTTAACGATAGCCAAAACCACATCATTTTTTCTTACCCTTACTAACCACACTTTTTAATATTTTTGCTTGTTTAAGATGTGATTTACTAGCTTTTTGTAAACCTTTTATAACTTTGTTTATTTTTTTCTTCATTTTGTTAATCCTTTATACTTTTCAAAACTGCGAAGTCCGCCCAATCCGAGCATTCCCATTAAAACCGTCATAAGTGAACCCATGTCAAATGTAGGCAATTCAGGTATAATCACGTTTAAATAAGAACACACAAATAAAGTAACGGGTGCAAGTACAAAATGCCAACATAGAGCAATTCCACATGTCCAACCTATAAAGGGTCTCCAGCCGCTTACGAAGATGGATTTGTGCTGTGCTTCTGCCTTGTTTATTTCTATTTGACCTTTTGCTAGTTCTTGGGCATGAGATTCTGCCATAGTTGCTACTTCGTGTGCCAGCTTGTTCTTCATGTCCTTATCTTCGATGAATTTCCCCAATAAATTTGAAACGGGTCCAATGAGAGCTGTTAACATATTACTTACCTACTTTCTTCATTGCTTTTATATGAGACTTTGAAAAACTTTTGCCTTTTTTCATATCTTTTTTCATCACTTTCATATGCTTTGCTGTGTGATGTTTAGAATGTTTTTTTAAAGTGTCTTTTTGTTTTTTACTTATTTTCACCATTAGTATATCTCCACTGTTTTTGGGTCTATTTTCGGTATTAGTTTACACATACATTGATATTTTTGTTCTTCTTTACCTTTCATAATTGTTTGATTATGTAATCTATCTTTGTATGACAAACAATTATTAATATCTTTAAAGTATATTCCACCTTCCATTTTTACTCCTAAGTAACAGACGAGCATAAATGCTGTCACTTTTTACTCATCCAAGCTGTAGTTCCCATATACGCTCCTACAATACCTGCTCCAGATAAATAGAAAAGGTTTGATATGTCAGATAAGGCTTTAACTCTTTCAACGTCAATAAGAAACATTGCTAATGTAAAAGCACCCATAGCTATTAATGTTGCTCTTGCCATTCTTAATTGAGCTAATTGCTTTCTTAATAAAGTTTCCGTTTCCTTCATTGCTTTAGCCGTCTCTAGCTCCTCGTCTGTGACAATGCCGTCTCCATCTAGGTCAAAATCATTATATTTGCTATTGTTTTGCAGTGTTTTTTTCATAGGCTTCTTTTATCTCCTCTATTGTCCTAAAACATCCAACGCAAACTTTTTCTTCGTTTAACTTACAAACACCAACACATTTACTCATTTTGCAATACTTCTCAAACTTTCCATTACAGAATCAATGGAAGGCTCTTTAGAGTTTGGGTCTAAAACACATTGGTATTTACGAGGGCAACCATTTGCTAAATCTGTAAAATCTAATGTAAATGTTTTTTGTGCGCCTTGATATATACAAGCCATTTTATCTTTATACACTTTACGTTTTTTTAATCGGCAAGTGGTCATAGTAGGAAGAACAATTATGCCTTTTTGTATCTTTTGTTGCCTCGTGTAATCTTTTGCTTCAACTCGTTTAATCCAAATGGAAGCGATTAGGGTAAAGAAACCCACTATAACTGCAAATAAGAAAATCCAACCAATTATTTCTGCAATTTGTTGTCTTAACTTTTGTTGCTTATATATAGTTCGTTGTCGCTCTTTTCTAATTTCGCCTTCCATTGCCAAAAGCTCATCATAAGCGTGAGGTCCTATCGTTAAATTTAAGAACATCTTTAATTCATATCGTTGCTCTTCTAATTTCTTTTTAGCCGAATAAGCCTGTAGTGCAGTCGATTCTATGCTACCAGCTCCAAAAACCTTACCAAATATGCCTGGATTTTTGGCTTGTTTGTCAGCGTTGTCTATATCTGAAGATGCACCCATCCAACGATTTAAATCACCAGACATTTGTTCTAGAT
>Ga0209279_10000992_pt1 | contig 16109 bp, 27 predicted proteins | sample CoawatmetaG00DNA_3_FD_187508 | JGI IMG/M metagenome (GOLD analysis project Ga0209279, IMG submission 187508) | Marine microbial communities from the West Antarctic Peninsula - Coastal water metaG006-DNA (SPAdes) (version 2) | ecosystem: Environmental > Aquatic > Marine > Coastal ... | reverse complement strand
TCTAAGAAACTCGCGGGCACATTCATAATCTCCGGCTGATACCAGCGTTGACTATCTAGTTTACTATGTAAATTACAGAATGTGTTTAACATCGTTTCGTTCTCTTCTTTATTACAGTTATCTTTAACTGTTTATGTTATAAGTATAACAGACTATTTCTATCTTGTCAACACTTATTTTAACTTTATTTCTTATGATTCTATTTATCTTTTTCGGTTCAAAAAATACTGCAAACGCCTTTAAAACCTATGTATTGATAATAACAGTCTTTCCATCATCTGTCAACACTTATTTTCGATTAATTGCATTATAATTTTCTATACTTTCATTTAAATTATAACCTACTCTATGACTCCAAATATCCAACTCTCTTAACAATGATATGCTTCTATCATTTAGCACAGGATAATCAATGAATCGGTTATGTCTATATTGATCTTCATACGCTTTTATGCTTGTTACATTATCTATAGTCATTTTCTTACCACCCGAAAAATTATCACATGCTTGATTGTATGTAGTCGCATCTTCTAATTTAATAAAATTGTTGATGCGAGATATATCACTGTCATTTTTTTGCATCATTAGTTCAATATGACTTACAGGATCAAGCCATGTATGCGTATCAAATTGGTTGCGATAATCTATTAAATCACTTCTATGTCTTCGTCCAATACAATATTCCAAATGATACTCAAAACTGACTGGATCATAATCCATTAGTATTGCTTCTTCAAACATATGACCTGCGCTGTATCTGTATCCGCTTACATAAAATGCAACTGGGTCGCGTACTACTGCATCCCAATTAATTCCGTTTGCAAAGTGTACAGGTGTAAATTTGGTGATCAATTGATCTCGTGGTATGGTGGACCAGAGTGTTGTACTACCACACTTGTTAGGCGCTACTAACACGCCGTGTAGTTGGTGAAAAAAACTATCCATTGCATGACTCCATTAAACTATATGTTAAATAATTAGCACTAATTCTATAAATATCAATATGACTACTTACATAACATTAAGATCACATCATGTGGTCTAGTGTCACAGAAATTTATCCAATACATCTTGCTAGTGTTCTTGCACCAGCAGGAGGTACATTAGTTGTGGAACCTCAAGTAGCGTATAGGTTACAGGATTATAGACCTGTTCAACCACCAAGTGCACCATACGAAATCATGCACAATGTTTATACAAGGAGATTATGGGTATGCTAATCGAGCTAGCCGCAGCCAATGCCGCCTTCAAGGTAATAAAAGCCACCATCAACAACGGACAAGATATCTACAACGCTGGGTCAGCACTAAGCAAATACTTCGGTGCTGAAAAGGCAATTAATAAACAAGTTAAAGCCGGAACTGGAAATGTGATGGAAGCCTTTCAGGCCCAAGAACAACTAAAGAAAAACGAGGAAGCCCTAAAGTTTATGCTTAACAAGCAAAGACTACAGGGCTATGTTGATTTTTGTAAATTCAGGTCTGACTACAATAAAGGCATTAAATTAAATAAGATTAACCGAAGTAAAGCAAATGCTAAACAATCTAAATCTGATGATACTACAATAGCACTTGTATTATCTTTGGTTATACTTATGCTGTTACTATGCTCTGGTGGATTTTATTATGTTGCAAAACTCAAAGGATGGATATAATCTACCACTTAGTCTTTTAGCATCTTAAAGAAAATTGCTTCTTTACCAGTGATTGGATTAATAGAAGCAATGTATGGGTCGTTTGCATTGGGTGCATTTGACCCAATATAATGCCACGACATACCATCCTGTTTATTCTTTTCAACTTGATTAAAAAATTCAGTATTCTCTACTGAAAACATCGTGGCGATAAACGCTAGTACTATCATTACATATTCCTTCAATTACATTTTATTTAAAATTAGGTGAGATTCACCTAGTTAGTTACTTTCTTTATTTACTATGATCTCGGCAGCACGCTTTGCACTTGCCGCAGAATCAAATGAACGAGCGTATGCTTTTCTTAATTCATCTGTTGTATCAGATATTTTCCATACAAGTCTGTTTGTGTTACCATTGCGACCCTTACCATACGACATCGGATCAGTTGCACGAGTAATTTCAAAGCGTTCATCAGGAGATACCCACTTGAATACTTCTGTTGAACCACCACCACGTCTGCGACCATAACCATTTGAAACCTTATTCCATTTGATCTTAGGTACAGGCGCTGCGATATCTTCGATGTATTCTCTTAAATGTTTTCTCAAGTGTTATCTCCGTCAGTATATTTCATCTTTGACTTATCATAAGTTTTAAGTTCTTCCTTACGGGATTTCCACATACTTTTGATAAACCATTTGTTCATACGAACCCAAGTACTGAAACTGTAATCTGGCGGACTACCTTCCCATTCAATCTTTTCGCGCTTATGGTCATACCACATTAACTGCGCCCAATGCTTAAACTCACTAAACTTATTCATTACAATAATCCTTTCTTAAATAGAATAGAAGTACCAATCAGAGTGAGTGGTAACAGACACCATAACAACATATCAAAATAACCATTGGCATCAATCACTCGTGCCATTGGCAAAACAGTAGTCTCTAAATATTCAATATAGTCTTTGGTATTCATTATCGTTCTCTTTATTAACTTACTTAACCATTATATAACAACGAGTCTTGCATGTCAAGCATTATTTTCAATAATTATGGTCATATTGCTTAACTAAATAGTTATCATACATTTTACCACCTAACCGATCTAATACACGTTGCTTCTCAACTTCCACAACATAATTAGTGCGTCTGTTATCAACATCTTTAATCCAATCAGTCACCGCTTGATATGATCCTTTAGCAGCATGTGGTAAATAACAATCAACTAATCCCATGATCCGTGATAACATCACCTTATTCCAATGATCTGCACGACTATCTGCTTCCTTGGTATCACTTGCAATTACAGCCGTTAAAAAACTTCCTGGAGGCAAACCATGCATCACATAGTTTTCAATACCCGGATCTAGGTAACTGTTACCAGTTGAAAAACTTGACAGTTTCATGAGTAATTCCTTATGCGAATGTTGCTTGTATTTTATTCACAACATTTGTACCAAATTCTAATCGTTCAGTTATGGATTTTAAATCACTTATGTACGCTTCATTATCCATTTTTCGCATTGCTAGAACATGTTTTAACCAACCTTCTATAGTTACATATTGGTCTTCCCAACGAAACTTATGAGTCCATGCAATTTCAACACCATCCATGTACAATGTCCAATATCCACAATCAGGACCTAGAGGACTAGGTGCACGTTCAACAGTATATTTTTCTAAATTAGCCATATTATGAATTCCTATATGCTGGAAATAATTCTTCAAGAAATTCAACCAAATCAACATCATTCGGAACGTATGCAAAAGGACCTGTAAATGCATACTGCTTAACAGTTTTACTAATACCGTATGATTGTAACAAGGGTAATACTTCTGCTTTAAATGCATTAACGGCTATTGTTGCTGCGACAGTGTTATACATAATGACTTCCTTGCTTTGATTAACTTATATAACTATTATAACGTAAGAAGCCTTACTTGTCAAGTCCTAAATCAGATTTAATTCGACTAAACTCTGGTGCTACCGACATTACATCATGACCACGATGCTTATCATAGTTTTCTGTTACTTGAACATACTCGCCCATCAGTACAGGATCATACTTGTTTTCGGGGTCTTCACCAAACTGCAATGCTTCCATTAATGGTTCTGCATAATCTTCGTAATGAGGACTATCTTTAATCTCTTCTAAAAATTCTAGTATCTGTGCTTTTTGCTCGTCACGCAACCACTGCGGGCTATGCGTCATTGAGTAATATCCAGGCTCCACTAATTGATTCGTACTCATACCAATACCACGATCACTAGTCTGCTGATATTCGTGCATAAATCTCCAGAACGGAACCAAATGTAATGCGTTAGTTACTTGATTCACTGTAGTGACACGCACACGAATGTTCTTTCCTTCTGGTGTATTAGCATACTTTACTAACTTATCAAAATGTGCCCAAACAGAATCCCATTGCGATGGTGGTCGCAAGTAATCATTCATATCACCCATACCTTCTAATGAGCAATTGACAACAACTCGTTCAAACTGACTGAATTGGTTCAACCATTTATCTTGCATGTTAGTGATGTTTGTGTAGAACGATAATTCAATGTTCTTTGCGTATCCCGACTCAGTTGCTTTGTCTAGTAACTTAAACATATCAGATGCAACAGTGGGTTCACCACCAATCATTTTAATCTTCTGTGCGTATGGTAACATCTTCTCAAAACTATCCCAATCAATGCCAGGCTGCATTATCGCTTTCTTCTTATTAGCAATGTTACCTTCGCCCCAATCAAAGTGATTTGATCCTGATACCAATCCTAAATCTGTCGCAATCATATTAGCACGTTCAACACTGACCAAATGAGATGCTTCTTTGTTACACATCTGACATTGTAGATTACATAAGTTACCTAATCTAAAATCAAATTGTATCGGTTGATCTATGTTCCAATCATTTGCACTGGCTGCTGCTACTATGTCGGGTGTTTGATCTTTCCATACATGATTTTCCCACTGTCGTGAACTCATAATGTCGTTGCGTTCTAATCGTTTACATTCTACACACTCAGACAACCATTCACCTTTTGTCATACGCTCACGAACATCACGAATATAATCATGATTCCATGTACCATCTATGCCTAATTCTTCTTGGTTTACAAGTTCAGTAGGCTCTTTAGCCATACAGCATAATCTATAACGACCTCCGTTGTATGTACTATATTGTACAAATGGTAGTGCGCAAAACCCATTATCTTTGTCATTGCTCTTTATCTCTTCATCGTTCATTATTTGATTCCTATGATCATAAATCTATTGTATAACTGTGTGCTTTGTTCGCCACTGAATAAAACTTCTTTCAAATTATATTTAGTCAATGCTTCTGGTAGATCACGCACACAGTTAATATTATCTACACAATCATTTGTCTGTATTACGATCAAGGTATCATCACTATCTGGTATATTATCAAACCATGTATCATCCATATGCGCAGCACTAGTGTTTATCAACAAATCTGGTAGTGTTTCCGCATCCCATAATATATCAGATACATCTACACATTGTGCACTAAATAATTCTGATGATTCGGCTACATGATTTAATAAACGAGCATATTCAGTTTTCTTATGATTAATATCTATACTAAGTATAGACTCAATCATTGAATAATTATGAAGTAACATAGATGTGTGTAACGCAAGTTTACCACCTAACAATACAATGTCATGTGGTGACAATGTTATCTTATTTAATTCTTTAATCATCCAAAAATTACCACTCATAGAATCACGTGTGACATACTTTGCTAGATCAATATCACCATGTACTGGGTGCGTCAAGTTCACCAAACCATTTATAAAATCATCATCAATATTACGACTAATATACGTTAATACATCATGATCTGGTATTGCATAATCATCTATCAATAAAGATTGAAGTATCACATTCACATACAGTTCTGGATTATCAGTTTGATCCCTATTAACTTCTTCTAATATAAGATCACGAATGCTCCAGTTGTCTCCATATACCAGTGCTTTTTTTATTTTAATAAATGTTTCAAGAGATGTCTGTTTCAGTGTGAAATATTCTTCTAGTCCATGAAACCATGACAAGTGAATTGGGTAATGCTGATCTAATGTACTAGTTGACGACTTAGAGAATATAGATTTTAACCAATCATAATCGTTTATTTTATCTAGATTGTTCTTATCATCTTTATAAAATCCACCAAACTCTCGTCCTTGTCTAGCACCCATGATAGAATGTTTACCATGCTTATTACTATCACCTTGACTACACCATACCTCTAATCGATATTTGTCTGCAAGACTGGGATTTGAAATAGTTGATAGTTTCACACACTCACGAAATGCACTACGCCACGTGCTAAATTCATCTGTATTGAATGCTGATATATTAGAGACTTGTTGTTTAATAACTAATGGTGCATCAATCGTAGTAGTCATATCTATTTGAAATTCTTTTGCTTTCAATAGTTTATGTCTAGGAAATAGTTTTACACCACCATAGCCATATATTAAACCATTCACTGCATTAACACTTTGCCATACAAATATACAACTTGATTCATTCACGCCAGGATACGATTCTTTGATAATATCTGGTGTGAATGAGAAGTCAAAATGATCAACCAACTGTGCATCAGCATCAACTACATAGAAATTATCAGTTGTTGCTAATTGTGCTGCTGCTTTATGTGCTTCTAAAATGCCGACAACATTGTCTACCCGTTTTGCATGGGGTGCTAATTTCTGTATTCTTTTGAAATTTTCATCAGCGTGTTCTTCTCCATACGCCAACATAACAACATCTAACATTATTTACTCTCTACGATTTGATAATATCTTCATGAATTCATCTGCACCATCGGCACAATTCTGTTCCCAGTCGGTTGTTGATTCTTCATCTGCAAAGTCAGATACATACTTATAGCAATCAAATACGATTTTGTACTTATTGCATACCATTGCGATACCGTATGCTTCCATATCAACCAATGTACTACTTAATGCAGGTCTACTAGTTACAAAATTATCACCAGTAGTCAATGAAATATCACTACTCTTCAACTCTAACCATAATTCACCACTGAATGGTGTCTGTCCTACCTTCCAACCTAATGGTGTAGCATCCATATCTCGTTGACCAACTTTGCCAACTTCATGTACACCTAATCTTAAAGCGGGATCTAAACTTCCCGCTGTACCCATGTTAATAATAGTGTGGGGATTATACTTTAATACTGCTTCTGTTGCTGCAATTGTCGCTTTGATCTTACCAACACCAGTTATTATTTTAACATAAGGTGCTGGTAAATCATAGGGCAATTCTGCTTCTAATGCAACTAATACTGGTATTACACTAGTCACTATCTTTGTCCTCTGTAGGCTCGTCTAATAAGTAAGCCATGTCTGCGAATGTTTTTCTAAAATCAGTACCACGTAATTCATCTAGTTTGTTAATGTATTCCCTAAACTCTGGTAATCGCTGACTCCAATCTTCACTACGAGCAAAACTAATCATACCACGTAAACGCTTGATGCCATATTCAGCCTCTTCCCATTTCTGATAATCTACTTTACCTTTGTGCCAACTTGGAACACCTAGTTCCCAATTCTCTTTCCACCATTCAATGAACTCTTCGTACTTCGCTTCGGTTTTGTCTAAGAACTCATCTGGGAGTACCTTAACGTTCAAGTGTCCTGGCCAGTATACAAAGTGATAGTTAATACCACCAGCACCAAAGGGCCACATGTTGGTTTTCTTCAAGTCTGATTGCAGTTTCCATTTAAGGAAGTCTGGAATGTAGTGAATGTTAAGTGCGTTTACTGCACATGCGATGGTGATCTCAACGTTGTTAGATGTCTTTGTATCAAGACGTTCAAACATTGCAAGTTGATGTGACCATTCACTTGGGTAACGAATATAATCATTCATTTCGCCAATACTATCAATACTATAGTGGAAACGTACCTTTTGGAAATGCTTCCATTGCTCTAGTAGACGATCAGGCAACTCAATACCATTACTGTTGTAACGTAACTCAATCTTATCTGCATAACCCATCTCAATAACTTTATCTAGGATTTCATAATGCTCTTCAATAACAGTTGATTCACCACCAGCAAAGTATAGTTGACGCATGAATGGAATTTGTGCATAGAACTGATCCCAAAACTCTGGATTGTTTTTATGCCAGTTGTAATTAGCACCGAACTGCTTGCCTTTATCATCCCACGACATAGTTTGCTTTAGTGACTCATTTGTGATGGTAGGATACAACTTGTTCCAATCTTTCACCCATCCTGATGAATCATGAGGACTACACATAACACAACCAAGTTGGCATTTAGTACCCATACGGATATCAATGTATCGTAGTTTTGAATCAGTTGAACCATCTTCGTATGTTTCTGCGACTAGTTGATCTACATCAATGCCGTCACGTTGCCAGTACTGTGTTTCCCACTGACGCTTAGAACGATGTCCTGCATCTTCTTCTTTGTAACACTTCAAACAACTAGCAGGCTTTTCTCCTGCAAGCATTTGTTGGCGTACACCACGCATATAACTATTGTTCCATGCACTAGACAAGTCACTGTTGTTTAGGTTAGCAGGCTTACCATCGTCAGTTTTAACAATGCCAACTCGCCCACCATGAACTTTATCATTTGTTGCACCAACACTACTTGCGTTTGCCGTACAACATACTCTCATACTTCCGTCTGGACGAGTACTTAGATGTATCCAAGGTAGAATACAAAATGTATCTGATGGTAATTTCTTTTCTATCATTTTAGTTTCCTTGTGCCGATTTATGACACTCTTTTATTTATATGTTATAGATGGTATTGACACTACCATTGCGAACCATGTCCCATGTTGCTGGTGTTGCTGTGCCCGTGATCTGTAAACAAGGTCGCTTAGTCCAACTACCATTCCATGTTAAATGGGGTAATGTACTCCATTCCCATGTAAATATAGTGCCCGCTTTCCATTGGGTGTATACTCTATTACCAAACTGAAAAACTTGTCCTGGTTCCCAATCTTCTAATGTTATCAAGAACCTTATTTTATTGTCATTTGAATGCTTGAATTCAGAGTTATCTATCACACGTTCTTTACGTGGATTTCCAGGCAAGTTATCAATATGCCACATAAGTTGATCGTTAGGGAACTGATCATTGAACTTACATGTTAACTTTTGATCTTTATCAAGTTGTAATAAATCTGTGATCTGATTTAATTTCGTGAACTCGCCAGGAAATTTATCGTAATTAATCTTACGAAACATAGTAGATTCAGGCTTACCATCAGGATTCTCTTTATCTTCTTCAATATGGTTTTTGCTTTTTTTGTTAGCAGCATGCTCATAACGCTGTTCATTATAATTTTGAACATTGAAGTCTTTTGAACGAGCATGATCTATCTCTGATGACCATTCACCATGAACTATTCCAATAATTTTAGCATACTCACCTTCTTCATCTTTACGAAATTTATCAAAGTGCCAAGGTGTTTTGAACGGACTTGCCATTATGGTATACGCTTAACAGATATGTATGTATCACTATTGTTAATAGTTAGAGTATTGGAAATCTTTTTATCAAATCCATTAATTGAGTTGAATGCTTGATTGTTATATAGTGAGAAATTCATATCTTTACGAACTGCGAAATCTGTTATCTTTGCAGATTCAGTCCAAAGTAATTTTCTCATTGTATTGTAATCAGTATATCCAGGCGCGTAATCGGGATAATGACCTTCGCTGAAATCCATAACTTCTGACCACCATGCAAATGATTTCTGTGGTTCCCTGTATACAAGAACTACATAATCACCAGAAAAATTATTCCACACGTAATCTAGATTAAATTTTCTAGCCAAGAAATGATCTTTTATTATCTTGTAACCAGTGCCAGTGAATACTTCATCAATGTCATTGATTATTTTTGATTTATCCATAAAATTGAAGTCTATCCAATCTTCACCGCATCCCATTCCAGGACCCCAATAACTACCACGATGTCCATTGTTAGTGTCGTCTGGTGTTGACGCTCTATGGTAACATGTTCGTTCATCTGATTCATCAGTCTGATCACATGGTAGCACTTGACGCATATGCATATCTATACCAGACCATTTAGATCCAGGTATACCGCACATCCAGATTCTGCTTGCTCGTTCAGTCATGAGTACCAAACAGATTGTCTAGTACACTCTTCACATCGGTGCTTACATCATACTCAATCGCTTCGTAATCAAGTGCGATATCTACATTAACGACATCTTCTCTTGCAATACTACCGAAGACATCCTCGGCTGATTCAATAGAATCTAGCATTGCATCTGAAATTTCCACTGTTTCACCAGAGGCTAACGTCAGTATGATTGCCTGAATATATTTTGGGGGGATAGTTTGTATATCGACTTCCTCAAATATTTTACTAAATGATCGGTCATTTTGTTCAATTGCCATGATATTATTTACTTCCATGTGTACTTGTATTTAAGTATTATACTATTATTTATGTTAATCAATAACATAATCCCTGCTTTGATAGTTCTTGTAATAGATTCCAAGTATGTTCCCAGTCTGTGACTGAAAAGCATCTATCACTTGTATTTGCTCTGTTGATTATGGCTTGTTTAAGAGGAGCATCATTGCCACCTTCTTCCATCCTATCACCAAAGAAATAAATAGTTTGTTCGTCAAAATCATGAATGATCTGACCTTTGTCTTTCCCATTGGGCATAATGTCAATGCCAGTTTCGCCTGCAACATGTGCGGTTATACCTGACTCTTTAAATTTGAGGTTGAACGCATCAGCAATTAGTTTACGCTCCTTATGCACAAATTCATGTTCTACATAGGCGGCGCGATCTTCCACTGTTGCACCTCTACCCACTATACTGAAATTCGTCATTCCTGGACGATCTTCAATATGCATTCCCGTCTTAATACTAAAATCAGATTCCTCTAATTTAGTGTTAAGAAAATCTCTCGCTTCTTTACCAAGTGTCCAATCATTGCATTCAATTTCTATACCATTGTTCCACACACTATTGCCACTACATTGATATACTTGAACTGCAAGATCATATAATGTAATGTTTAGTTGCTCTAGTGTTTTGGAACGATCACTGCCAGTGACAATGTACACATCATTGTGAGTACAAAAATCTATTAACCATGATTCAAATGCAGGATTAATTAAAGAACGACTGGGAGTAAGTGTACCATCTACATCAAATACAAACGCTATTGGTTCGTCATTTAATAATGACATTACTATTACTCCCAATCATGATCTAATTATGCGGTTGCTGTTGTTTTCTTTGCAGCAGGACGACCACGTTTCGGCTTTAGTTCGGGAGACAATGCATATGCACTTTCGCGCAATGTTGCTGCTTCATCTTCAAACTGCTTTGCTTGTGAAATCATGTTCGTTGCAATAGAAAGATCATCAAGCGCACCATCAACTGGTGTTGTAGCGTCTGTAGCGGCTACTGGGGATGTTGGTAATGCTTCTGCGCCTTGCTGTGAACGAATTAGGTTATTCAATTCATCTAAACGAATCTGTGTTTCACGATTTGGTGTCATCATTACATTAGAAGACTTCTGCTTTTGTAACAGACCTTTAGCGTGCAATGCTTGCAGCATATTAGTGCCGTCTGTCATTGTCCTACGCTGTGCAAATTCAGAGAAATCAATTGATGATTGAGCGCCCGGAGATTCTACTGCATTAATAACATCATCGTGCATCCAATCTACCAATGAATCGGTATCAACGATAAGACAATTAGATTCATCGTCTGGTATTTCACGAAACATTACAACGCATCGTTTTTGTGTGTTGATCAACTGACCAACGTGTTTTAGATTGTTTGTAGCCATGAGATTAACCCTTTCCTTCTGTTTCCGCTGCTGGTGCTGCTTCTTCGTCTACTACTGGTGTAATTGATTTGATAATTGCTACTAAGCGATTGAACATCTGTCCAACTTGCTCTGCTTCTGCGCCCTTAAATGCGCCACGCTGTACTGACAAATCGATAATATTCGCAGTCAATGTTAGGTCTTGCAGTGTTAATGTTGGTGCTTCTTGTGTTGCTTCTGTCATTGTACTTTCCTTTTATTTAATTGTAATTAATAAATATAATTAACTACTAAGTTTATTTATCTACAATAGATAAATGGGTTTACTATTCGTAAACAGTTCCGGCGATCTTCGCCATTGTTAAATTCTTTTCAAATGTTTCTAAGTCTGTAGGGAACTCAAACCATAATTGAAATAAATTACTATTATGGTCAATTGTTCTAATGTAGTACAAACCAACCATACCTTCTGTTAACTTGCTCCAATCACATACTTGCTTTTTTTCAATCAAAACAAGTATGCGGTTTCGCAACATATTCAGAATTATATCAGTTCCCGTAAGCAGTACTAAGTCACTTTCACTTAGACTGCCTGCATTTTTGATAATCTTTACACTATACGTCATAATGAATTGTAATCCCAAATGGTGATTCAAGACGGCGCTCAGTATCACCGTGAATTACAAACAATGTATCACAATAATCTTCATCACCCCATGAACCAAATGGATAACCATCAGTGAACATAATCAATTGATCAGGTTCCATGTCGTTTTCCTTCATGTAGTTCCATACTGCATCAAAATCAGTACCACCACCACCGCGAATCTCGTACTCTGAGATATCTTCACCACCTTCTGCGGTGAATACTTCAACACCATATACACCAGTGTCAAACTGCATAATAGTTACTTCATAATCTTGATACTGATCCATGATTCCTTGTACTTCACTAACAAAATCACGCAACATTTCAGTGCTAATACTACCAGAAGTGTCAATAGCAACTGTCACTTTCAACTCTTCATCCTTTGACATGCCTGGGAAGATAACTTCACCAGAACGCTTGCTAGGACGCATAAATGTGAAATCACGCTTCAATGAACTTTCCAATTGAGTGCGTAACACTTCGCGCCAATCCATCTTAGGTGTTGTTAACTCACCAATCATTCGCTTGATATCATCAGGAACATCATCGCCCGCAGACTGCGCAGCATTGATTACTGCTTGCTTGATTTCATCTTGCAATGCCTTACGTTCATCTGCTGACATACCATCAACTGGGTTCCCGTTAGCATCATTACCATTTTCATCACCTTGTGCAGGCTCTAAATGAATATCCATACCACTGATGTTGCCAACTACATTACCATCTTCATCAATAATATTACCTTCTGCATCAACAGTATAATTTTTATTATCGTTATCTTCCATCAACTTTTCATAGATTTCATAACTACCCATATCACGATACTTAGTATCATAACAAGGCTCACCACCACCTAATTTATCAGAACCGATAATAGTACCGATCTTGTTATCAACTAGTGTGAGGTTTATATTGTAGTCACATGCAGCATTGTATACTTGAGGATTACGATCACCACGTGCAGCCATGTGATCATATACACAATGCAATACTTCGTGAGCAACTAAGAAGTCAAGTTCTGAATCTGATAACTTATTTACAAACTCAACATTATACAACAGACGGCGACCATCGGTTGCTGCTGTAGGCATATAATTAGCCTCAGTAAGAATCAATCGTGCTGCTAGTGTACCATAGAACGGACGAGTTAATAGAAAGCGAACACGTGACTTAGTCATACGCTCACGTACTGTCGCTGACATCTTAGGACATACTTCTAACTTCTCTGCTACTGCTGTAGACATATCATTTACCTATTAAATTAACTTATGTACTAATTATACTATAGTTATTAGGCGTTGTCAAGCGTTTTTTTATGACAACATGCAATACACATTGGTGGTGGGTTATCACTAGCCCAACCGATTGGTGATACACGATTAACAAAAAAGTCGTGATTTATAATATCATCTAAAGGTGTAATATCTATATTGTTCCAATGAGGATCTTCTGTTTTCATTCTTACAAGATATTCATCATCATCTAAATCAGTATTTTCTGGATTAATCTGTGCAGTTGAATAATGGTGACAGGGCCACATAGTACTGTCTGCGGTTACAAAGAATTGGTTTATACCACCTTCCCATGCGTGACAAGTTATATTGTATTTGCTTTGCATATCATTTCCTCTATCATTTCCAGTTTGTTTGGGTCTAATAATCCATGTTCTTGTGTATTAATTTTATAGTTTACGTGTGTATCAATTTCTTTTGCCATTATTGCTACTTCTGGTATTTGATGATAGTTCCATTCAAATATTAAAAAATCCCATTGTGCACGCCCGCCTGCTTCTGCAAATGCAGTCATATTTGCGTATGCTTTATTAAAATCAACACCTTCCCTGTACTTCCAATTGGTGTCATGATCAGTCCCATCTATTCCAAATTTGATTGATAAATTCCTACCATACCTTTCAGCCATATTGGTATACCATTTAGCAGTGCGAATACCACCATTGGTATTAATAGTAACTTTTTCAGTTAGACGAAATGCTTGATCAACAAATTTAGTAATGTGGGGATGCATCATAGGATCACCTGTCTGTCCGCAGAAATAAATACCTTCTATCTCTTGATTACTGTGCATGGTGTTGCGTTCAAATGCATCATAGTCTTGGTGTTTCGGTACAAGCCAATCTTCTTGCTGCCCTGTGTCTTTATTCGTTCTTGGACATGTTCTGCATCGCGCTTGACAATAACTTGTAATAGCAAAATCAATAGATATCATTTGATACTATCCTCATTGCTCTTTACTTGTAAATACATATTCCAATAATACATAAATTTTATTGGTTCATTAATATGACTTGGCAATACATCACCATACATTTTATTAAATTCTTCTATTTGGTCTTCCGTGACTTTGTTGCTCATAATTATGTTCGTTTCCCTAGTTCTACTATATCATCCCAACGCATATTTCGTATTTGCGATAATAGAGGATTGGTTGATTTAGTATTGACAAAATTATATCTGTCTATTGTTTTTTTAATTCTATCTGGGTCTAAACTGTCAGCAAGAGTAATTAACTTTGAATAATCACCACGGATTAATAAATCATTTGCACTGACCATCTTGACCGATAAATCATTGCAAAGTTGCCTAACCTCTTCCATTTCACAATACTTATTATATAACTGATCGCACATTACATGCAAGTCAATCTCTTTTTCATAGTCTACATTTTGGGCTGCATCTGTACTGAATTCCATTAATAAATGATGTTCACGCATAGCAGGCTCTGACAAGTCAATATCAGTACATACACATTCAACGAAGTCTTCATACTTAGTAGTGACCGAAGTATAAGTAGATACGTATTTTACGATTGGTTCAATGTCAATAGTATTAATATAAATCACCAATGTTTTAGGTGAATCTGGATGATGATTCATAACGTATTGCTTCTCGTACATCCTTATAAACTTACCTATGTTTCCATTATTACGAGGATTACCATCACAATCAATATCTTGTCTAACATGATCATTGTAAAAATCAATCATATCTTTATTGTCTTGAAAAATAGCATCATCGCAATGTCTTGCGTATAGACCAAACGGTCCTGGATATAATTCCCATGAATTTTCTTCAGGATTTACAATAAAGTCACCAGCAACTAATAATCTATTTGTTAATTCATTCAATCCATGACCAGGACCTACTACTATGATGGTTCTCATAACTCGCTCTCCTCAATATGTTCAACTAGAATACCACAGTTCTTTAGAAATTGTGTACCTGTTGGGTCACGATATTCATTACGATAGCACACTGCGGAAATACCAGATTGATATATGATCTTAGCACAATGCATACATGGTTGATGCGTTACAAACATTGTTGCACCATTTGCTGATTCAGTGGTTTTTGCAATCTTTGAAATCGCATTCATCTCTGCGTGCAATACCTCTTGCTTAGTAGTCAATCGGTAATGACCAGATTCATCCTCGTAGGGGTACTGATGTTTAATATCTGCTGTATCTAACCAACCATTAGTACCTGCTGGGTCCATGTATTCTCGGTGTTCACAGTTATTATCCCAACCACTCGGAGTCCCGTTAAATCCAATTGATATGATTCTATCATCTTTGACGATAATCGCACCGACCTTCAATCGTACAGCATGACTCAATTCAGCAAATCGTATTGCTGTATCCATATATGCTTCTTTAAACTTTTGCTTCATAAATCAATTACTCTTGTTGTCATACATAGATTATACATTAAATATCTATACATGTCAAGTACTTATTGTGCTAACGGATTATCTAATGCGCGTTGTAAGCGTTTGTTTAGCCTAGACTCAAGTTCTTTTAACTTTCGATCAGTATCTTTACGAATGCTATCTGCTTTCTGTTCATAGTCTGACTGTAGTTGACTTCGTTTATTTTCAAATCTACCATCTGCAATGCTGATTAACTTACGAACATCTTCTTCGGTTTTTTGCACTT
>Ga0209279_10000990_pt1 | contig 16149 bp, 18 predicted proteins | sample CoawatmetaG00DNA_3_FD_187508 | JGI IMG/M metagenome (GOLD analysis project Ga0209279, IMG submission 187508) | Marine microbial communities from the West Antarctic Peninsula - Coastal water metaG006-DNA (SPAdes) (version 2) | ecosystem: Environmental > Aquatic > Marine > Coastal ... | reverse complement strand
GTCATTTACAATGTAAATATACGAAAAATAAATGGATTAACCTAATAAAAAGTAAATTATTTTTGATTAAATTCGATTACCTCGAAGATTCGTGTAGAAATTTTCTTTGTTCCTCCTACATTGGTAACGATGATTGAGTTTTTAAATTTATCCCAATCAATAGAAAACTTTTTATCTAACACACCGTTATTCTCTTCCTTAACCAATTCGTTTAAGGCGTTAATAGTGTAAAGTGTATTGGATTGTTTTTTTCTGTGAACTAATATGGTATTTGCTAAAGGTTTAGCAGGTTTATACTCAGTATCTATATTATAGGTAACGAAGAGTTCTTCCAAATTACCTTTGTTCTGCAGAACATAAATATAGTTGTATACTATATGATATGTCTCACGAATTTCTTGTAAGGTAATTTTTAATTCTTCTTTATTTGTAAATGTACACAATAGTTGTGTTTGCATAACCGACCCCTAATAATTGTTCTAATATAAATAGAAGAAACTAAAACTAAAGAGTGTTATTATGAATTTTGTTCAGAATCTTGGATATCCTTTTTAAATTTTTGTAAAGATTTTTCATCCCACTCATCAGTATTAAATGTTCCCATCTTTAAAGCATGGGCCATAAATGGAGTTTGACTCATTTCCATTACAGGAGATGAACCAATACCACGAGTTCTACCTGCCATTTTAAATAATGGAAATTTCTTATTAGATTCGTGTTTAAATAATATCTGACCTGATTCATAATCAATTTCAATGGAATCCACAATAAAATCTTCCAATTCACTATAAGATGAACCACCGTTTCTAATTTCAGTAACAACTTCATCTAATTTTTGTTTGAATTTAGAACCAAATAATGTAACAAGTGAAGGTTCATCTAAAATTGCCCCATCTGGTTCAATTCCATATAAAGTTAAAAACCCATCAACACCACCTTCTTTAATCGTAGGATTAAGTCCAAGTGTTTCTGATATGTGCATTGATTTGATAATATGCTTGTTCATACCAGCCTTGGCACTCTCGGATTCGTTTATTGCTTGAAACGCCCTCTGTGTTAATCCATTATCGGATTCTCTCAAATGTTTATATTCTTCTTTATGATATGTTTGAAGTAGTTTAGCATATGCCTTCTGTTCAATACCAATTGCCGTTCCTAATTTTATTTTTTTAGTAAGTAATTCTGGGTTTGATAATATTTTAAAATATCTTTCTCTATTTGAACCACTAAATCCATCCTGGTCTTGTGGGTTGTTTTTTAATCTTTCAAATGATTCTTCTATTTGCTTTATAGATACATTATTTGTAGTTTCAGCAAAACGTTTATCTAAATCTTCCTTATATGCCTCAATAGACATTGCACTTGATAATCGTTTATGATCTTCTTCAGGCATTTCTGATTTTAACTTATTAAGTAGAAGAGTAGATTGTTTTGCCCACCCACCGTTGTTTAAAAATACACTACCATCCTTTTTCAAAGAAACTCCAATGTTCTTACCATCCTTAGTTCTAATAAAAGCATCTGATGATGTTTCTAATTTGGGGTCTACTCCAATTGCCGTTCGTCCATCGGCAGTATCCCATGCAACATCTTCTATATTATCAATACCAACTACCTCATCCATTTTTCGTAAGGATGCCATTGAAGCACCTACCCACTTTACACCAGTTTTTGTAGCTAATATGTGATTTTTATCAGATACCAATGTTTTAAAAGTATTTTCTACTTCCTCTAATGATTTACCTTCTTTTAATAAACGAAGTCCTTTGTGAACCATTGCTTCTCCTGCTCGTGATTCAGCCGTTCCTGCACCAACATCTTTTTTGTCTTTTGATTTTGATTGTGCCGAGGCTTCCGATTTTGTCATATATAACTGTTCATCGGTTTTGTCGTGGTCTTTTTGAAGTAATTGTGTTTTTTCTTCTTTAGTAACTTTAGAATTATTTACTTTTGGTTTAACACCATCATTATTCTCATCATCTATCTTCTTTTGAGTTTCCTTTTCCTTTGAAACTATTTTTTTATACGATTTATCGTTTAAAGCAGTACCTTGTTCTTTTTCTTCCTTTTCACCTTCTTGTTCCTTATCTACTTGTGGTACGTACTTTCCACTTGGGCCTTTAGTGAATTTTTCAAAATCTCCTTTTGGGTTTGACTTCCACTTATCGTATTCAGATGCTTTTACATATCCACTACCACCAGTATTTTTGTACTTCTCATCTTCTGCCGATTTTTCAGGTTCTGCTTCAGTTAAGAATTCCATTATAATTTTCTTTTCATCAAGGTTACCCCATTCTGAAAGAATTTCTGATACAATTGTTTGTTGTTCTTTACTCTCTAAGTCAGGAATCCCAACTCTGAAAGAAAGTTCATTTACTAATCTGTGTATAAGTTCTTTATAATCCATCTATACTATAAATATTAATTAACTAGTCCATGAGTATGTATAACTTCATGATCTTCCCAACCCTTTGTTGGTTTTACGTTTTTAAACTCAAAACATTTCCAAGAACCTCTCTCTACAAAGTAAATATGTTTTATCATATCACTTGGAACATGTCCTCCTGTTCTTAAAACTTTGTGTCCTTTTTTGAATACCAAATTAACTGTAATAGTTAAATCTTCACTATCATCCCATATTCTTTCTTGTTGTTCTAACAATCTCCACTCACCACGATTTAAATCTTGGTTTTGAAGTGCACAATTTAAATAATAGAATGTACTACTTAGATTTTTCCAACTATCCGAAAATGTTGCAGCTGGAGCTAAATGACCTTTGTCGTAGATATTTTTATAATAATCTGCTCTATTAGATGTATAAACACCATTGTAGATTTTAAAATCCATATTTCCTCTATCCACTTTCTTTGGACGATTCGATGAAGTATATTCTAACCAATTTGGTTGCTGAAGAACTTCATTATAAGATACGGTGTATATTGGTGTTTCAACTAATACATTTGTCCTAAGACCTTTTTTTGATTGTGCTTTTATTGGAAGGGTTATACACATTCCCCATAAAATGAGTGTAATTACACTAATTCTTAAATATTTCATAATTTGTTTTGTTTACTAATATATAAATATACGATTTTTAAACTTCTCCATAATGATTACCCCAATCTGCACGAACAGGAAATCCATAACTTTATATAATTATAAATCTATCTTTTGCTTTTATTTTTCTAAACATTGTTGCTTCGGATATTCCCAACTCTCTAGCACATGAATTACCACTTGCATATATATTTCCAGTTAGAGTATCTTTTACAGTTTTAGAATTGGAATGGGAAACTAATATTTTTGATTCTTTATAAAGTTCTTGTAGAATTTTAGATTTTACACACCACGCATAATCTCTTACATATTTTCTTTTGAATTCACGAGAAGTTGTACATTGCTTCATTATATCAATTACATCTTCCTTTGTTCTTAACAAATTTCTTCGATTCATCATATGAGGTACAAGATACCATTTATTATACCTACAAGCCCAATGATATAATTTTTTGTTGGTTTTATTAATATCATTTCTATATTTAAAATTCTGACAATAATCTATAAACTCATCATCTGTCCAACTATGATTTTTATTTTCTACATTCTCTTTCTCCCAAAGTTCTTTTAACCAACCGTTACTGGCCGCTGCATTATATGCTCTAGGGAAATGTTGTTGTAAATACCACTTTATACCAATATTGTTATCATCTTCTTTAAATTTTTTAATAGCATCTTTTAATACTTTGAATGTTTTGTTCTTTGTCCATTTTGGAACACTCCCCCCTAAAGCACCACCTGCATTTCCATTTAATAATTTAAACCCTCTTTCTTTGAAATCAGAAATTAAATCCTTTTCTATTTGAGCAGCTACTGAAGCTTTATATTTTTTTTCTCCAAATGTTTTTATAAAATATTCTTTATTACCATCTATAATAACTTTTTTATAAACCTTTGATGATTTATCAGTTAGATGATTACGAAACCTTTGTTCATAGTTCCAAGTCAATCCAACATAAGCTTCCATAGTTGAGGGCCATTCATAAACATATAATCCTCTTGTATGGGAATTTAATGCACATATCGGTATATGTTTTACTACATCATGATATATTCCTAACTTTCCGGCCTTTCTATAATGACTTGGAGAACCTTTCTTAAAATCTTCTCTTTTTGTATATTTCTTAGCTTCATCATAAATAGACTGAACGGTTATCGTTTTTCTTCTTTTAGATTTTGATTGCAAATTCATAATTTTAAACTTCTCCATAATGATTACCCCAATCTGCACGAACTGGAAATCCATAACTTTCGAGTACGGATTTAACCTCTTTAATAGTATCTATCTCAGTATCATCAAACTCATATAAAAATGCATCATATGAATATAATATAGGAAGAGGAAGTCCTTTCTTTTTTAATCCATCCATAACCTCAATATTAAATTCAGTTTCAGTTGCTTGTAAGATATAATTAAAGAACTTTTGAGCAGTGGGTTTCTCAATCCACCCTGTCGGTATTTTCCTTCCTTTGGGTGTTTTGATATATCCATTACGAATACTTTCTTGGTGCATCTTTGTAATAAACTTATCTACTTTGTCGAAGAAAGGTATTTTTCTATCTTCATCCGTTACTCCCCCATATAAGATTCTAAATGTTCTTCCTTTAGATTCCCCATAATCACAACCATATTCATCTGCTAACCATTGGTGAACCGAAGTATCGGGTAGTTTATATTTTATCAACTTACCAATAATCCTAACGTGATAGGCATCGTAATCAAATTGTAAAAACATCTTTCCTTTTCTTGGAACGAATACATCCCTACTCCCATCGGATTTGTTTAATGCACTAAAGTTAATACCTCCATGACGGTTAGAAGGTCTTGAAGTTATCGTGTATGGATTGTACTCCGTGTACACATTATCTCCTTTTAATTGTTTACCGTTGGACGGCCATCTATCAATAAATTTTTTCCTATCGACATTAATCCCTTTTCTCTCGATTTCTGAAAGAAGAGGAATCATCGTTTCATCCACCCATTTGTTTGTATGAGATAGTTCCCATTCATCTACGATACCTCGTAGTACCTCACCCCACTTCATTATAGGAAGAGTAGTACCCAAATCATCACGTAACCCCATTCGGTAGTGAAAGTTCGTTAGAGGTTCTAATTTTGCTTGTATATCATATAATTGGAATTTCTCAAAGAACAAGGAGGTTTGTACATCTTTTAGGTTATTTATCTTAATATCCGTTTGAAGGAATCCTTTTTTATCCCAAATCCACTTTGTTTGATTCGAGGTTGATAACTCCATTTCTAACTGCTCACAATCATTGTGATTAAATGGTAGTATGAAATCTAAGTTTGGAAATCTGACATAAAGAAATGACACCCCATTATTCATAGGATGTTTATCCAAATCTTCCCAAATAGGAATAATGGTTGATTCTTCATTATTCCAATATTCGAGAAATTGTTCTTTCTCTTTATTAGTTTCTACTATAATCATGCAGTAACTCCGGCATTATGTTCTAATAGGATAAGTTCTGCAGTTTCTTCATCTACATAACCACTTCCATCGATATCGATTAAGTGTCCTACATAATACATTCCTTCTTGTTGTTTTAATTCTGTTTTATTCATAATAGTACTAATATACAAAATTTATTTGTAATATCCTAATTATTTTTGATTTATAATTTCTACTTCAGTCCAAGCTACTAAATGTACTACTTCACCACTATCTCTATTACAGTAACTGTACATTCCATCTATCTTTCTGAAATTTAACTCTTCACCTTCAAAAACTTGAGGTGCTCCTGGTGGTACTTTATCTTCTACTAATACTTTAATTCTACTATTATTTGGTACGTTATGTAATTGCATAATTTATTTATTTTTTAAAAAGGTAAAGGTTCATCTTTTGTTTGGTTGGGGATTGGTTTACTATGGTCATCTAATTTTCTATAACTCATAGTTGCAAATGGTTGTTCACCCAATTCTGTTACATTTGGTCTGGCGTTTGGGTAATTATAATCGAGTATATCAATCATTTTATGTGTATTTTTACGAGCCATGTAATCATCCTCACCATAAACGTACATATCTACTGTTACCACGTATCTTTTTTCTTTCATAACTTATTTGGATTTAATTAAATAATTGTAAAGTGGATATCCAAATTCATCATCATCTACTTCATTTTCTATAACTTCAAAACGAAAAGGTATTATTTGTGTTAATTCATCCAAATCTACTTTGCTCCAATATCCAAATCTTAATGTCATATGAGGTTCAACAAATTTATAATCATCTCTACCATCTTTTACTACACCATCTGAACCGATTTCAAAATCAGCTGAATCATACCACTCTTCTATGGTTTTTAAAATATTATAATCTATTCTCATGCCGCTTCCTTTCTAATCTTTTCCAATAATACTTCACTATCCAATACTACTGGTTTAATAAACTCAACATCGTGTTCTAAATAAGAATACTTATTATGTTCATCAGATTGAGATGATACTACATCCGTTAGATGTTTTACTAAATCATTTGAATACATTACTATATCCGAATCCATTACGATTTGAAACTCCTGTCCACCTTTTGGTTTCCAATAAGGAGTATTTGTATCTGAATAGTTTTCGTGATACTGAGCCATTACTTTAATTGTACACTTCATATTTTTAAGTTTTAAGGTTTAATATTTTATTTATTTTTAATAATCATATCCATGATGTAAATCTTCCCATCCATCTGCTTGATTACTATTATAGAACTTCGTTTCCTTTGGTTCTACATACTCATCAGGATGAATAGAATACTGTTCATCTGGAAAACACTCTTCCAACTCAGTTACAAGTTCAACTGCTTCTGAATGGTTAAGTTGTGTTGTGTGGTCTTCCACATAATTTGTTTCATTTACTACTTTGTACAATTCTACCATTTCTTTTAAGTTTTAAGGTTTATATTATAAAGGGTTATTCCAATCAGAAAATCTTACTACACATTTCTTATACTCACTTGGAGTCATGTAAGTTTTGTTATACTCTAAGAATGAACCAGCTTTTTCAATTGCAGTTCTCATAACTTTATAGTTATCTTCTGTGAAATTATCCATGTAAGTGTTATATTCATTTACCCAATACTCAACAGTTCCCCATTTAGGTTTGTTCTCGATGAATATATAAGAAGGAAAGTATTTTAAAGCCATTCCATTATCAGTTGTTAAACTATCTTCTCTGTATTCGTAGATATCTTCCATACCGTTGAAGTTACCACCTTGTAAGATATGTTTCCATTGTTTGATTTTACTGAAGGTATTCTCATCAACTTCTGAACCATCTTGGTTACATACATAAATTCTAGTAGAAGAACCTCCACTATATGAATCTGAAACTGCCCATACTTTAAGTGAAGGGTAATTTTGTTTTACGAATTGTTTGATAACGGTTGCTGAATTCTTAGCACTCATGTGAATGTATTTTTCAATACTCCCACCCCAATTTGATTCTTGGTAAGAGTTAAGGGGTAATGTGAACTCGTTGTTGTTGATTGAAAATTTTAATTTTTTAGTACTCATAATTTAATGTTTTTTAAGGTTTAGTGTAATATCTCTCTCTCTATTACATACGTAATATACGACTTTTTATTGGATTAAACAAGCTTTTTCTCATTTATTTTTAAGAAATTTTTGCTACTGTTAAAGAGGGATTAAATACTGTTTGATATCCACTTTTTTTATAGATACTCTTAGTATAAGAACTTATAATAGTATCCATGAAATCTTTTAGAAGATACGTTCCATCAGAAGAACCAAATCCATGTCCTTCATCCCAATCATCAGTCCATTGTTCAGCTATTTCAACTGAAGTATGAACCAATTCAGAGAATTGAACTTGTTCATCACTAATCATTTGTTTGAAGGTTTCGATACTAAGGGCTCTTGATACGATACTTGAAGGGTTTACTAGGTAATTCATAATTTTACTATTTTTAAGGTTTATTGTAGTTGGATAGAACTCTCTCACTCTCTCTAAACTACATAGTAAATATACGAAAATAATATGAGGCGCACAAGCTTTTTCTTACTTATTTTTGAAAAAATATTAAAATAATTAGTTTACTTTTAAGAAAGTTTTGCAGAACCTACATCGATGGGTTTTCTATCCATATGAAGCCCTTTTGCAAAATTTGCTCCTTCTTTAATGTATCCAGTAAGAAACGCTTTTCTAAATTGATTAGATGTGTTTTCATTAGAACCATGAACTACGTTTGAATGTAAAAATGCAATTTGTCCTTTTCTAAGATATCCCTCTATGTGGGGAAAATTATGGTCTGAAGGTAATACACATGGCTTACCTCTCTCATTTCTCCAATTCTTAGGATTTGAACCAGTTCTTTCCTCATCTACTTCAATTGGTAACTTACCCAATCTATGAGAACCTTCTAAATACCAAACAGAACCGTTTGAAGGAGTGTGGTTATCTAATGCAATTGAAACATTAATTATTTCATTTGTATTACATTGTGTATAAAATATGTTTTGATGTTGATCTCTACCTAATTGACCAGGTGGTTTAAAGTATGCCCATGTTTGAACACCAAGTACTTTAGAATCCATAAGGAATTCACAAGATTCAATCACCTTGGGATGTTTCATTAACTCAGTAAGTAGTTTTGATTCTCTATGTGGATACATGAATGGGTCGTATTCTCCCCATTCTCCAATTACATCATTTTTTTGTCTTTGGATTCTGATTCTTTCTAATTCACCAGATAATGAGTCTACCTCATTATCAGATAATAAATTTAAAATAGATACACCTTTATATCTCCAGTCAAATTGTAATTGTTGTTTTTCTAAATCACTAAGTATTCCCATAACATATTTGTTTATATATAACTATTTACTTTTTATAAAATTGTAATAAGTTGGGTAGATATAGTTTTAGATTTGGTATTTCATATGCTACCATTTTTATTGAAATACGATTTGATTCAGAAACAGGCTTTTCTATTATAGTTCCAATACTATCATACTGTACTTCCATTGGTCCTGTTATTCTCCATCGTAATTTAACCGACATGAAGTGTGGTTTTGATGAATAATATGAATTTGTAGATCTATTTACTTCATATATAGGAGCTCCTTTATCATTTGTTTTTTGAATAAAATATCGAGTTATATAACCACGTTTGATATCCTTTTCTGTTATTACAGGTATATGAGTAGTAACATTGAAGTCAATCGTGGTTGAATCTTTTCTAATAATATTATATCTTTTAATATCCATATCTTATTAATTATATTCCTGAGGATTACCAACACCTTCACCTACTTCTAAGTTTCTCATTTGTCCCTCTATCTTAGTACTCCATAAATTTTGTGCAATCTCATGTGCTACGTTTGATACTTGAAATGTCTTATTTTTATATTTTGCAGGTAAATCCGAAATACTAAACGTATCACCAACTCGAATTCCACTCACTCCATGTATAGTGAAACTAAATCTAATAGGAAGTAATGGAACATTTGAAACTCCGTTATTTCCAGGTGAATTCTTTACCAACGTTCCTTCATTTAATCGTTGTATTTTTTTCAATTGAGTTGGGTCATCCCATCCTCCAACTTTTGCAACTTCTGAAATTGATGCTTTCTTACCGTCAGCTGACCAGTTTGAGGAAATATCACGTTGATCTTCTCTATCTTGTAACCATGGTACTATATTTGCACTACCTACAAAAAATTCATAATTTGCCTTACTCTGTTTTTCAGATGGTGTTTCCTCTGAAGAGAATAAGCTTGTACCCCAATTCCACATACCCTTCATTGTTCCTTTAACCCCATAATATTTAGCGTTATCCGCATCTAACTCTTCTTGTGCTTCTACTCTGGCAGCTTCTACATTATCCGCTTGAATTTGTTCATTTACATCGTTTAGAACGGCAGATACTTTATCAACTTCATTGGAAAACAAACCATCAAATACAATTTCTTTGGATTCTGCATTCCCATTTTTATCTTTATTTTTTAATTTTCGTGCAATAACTTGACTTTTCATTGCACCAGGTATATCAAAGTCTAAACCAGCGGTTAGGAATGGTGATCTAGTTCCTCTTGATTGGAAACTAGCAAGTCCAACTCCAGTTGATTTCTTCATTATACCACCCATTGATAAATCTACAATTTCCAAATGTTCCGTTCCACATTGACTAGGTTCTATATCATTAGCTTTTCTATATTTGTAAAACAAATCATCATCAGTTTCTCCTCCTGGTGAATATGTAGGTGACCATCCTCTCATTAGAATTTGGAAATTCCAATACAAATTTGTTGCAGAAGTCATTCCATTTAATAAATCATAATATACATCCTTTGCAACTAATCCATTTTTCTGAATAGTATCACAGAAAAAATCGAAATTAATATATAAATCTCGAAGGAATCCCCAATCTCCAGCAAGTGCCGTTATTGGTTTATATGAAGAATCATACGAAGCTGCATCAGCATTATTTAAAGGTTTGTTGTTTGGAAAATACGATGTTTTTTTAGCATTTGGATCATAATCTTTTGGATGAATATCATCTGTTTGTTTCAGGCCTCCCGCATCTGCATCTTGTAAGTGATACACATAACTTTGTGGGGATGTTCCTGTAACAGGAATTTTATTACTTTTACTTAAATCTGGTAAAGATTCATTTATTTGTTCCTTGGAAGTTCCTAAAGCTCCTGCTAAATCGAAATTGGGAGAGTGTTTATTGGGAATATATAGGTAGTCCGAATCTGCAGAAAACATATTTTTAAATCCCCTACATATTGTGTTTTGCCAATGGATTGAAGGATCATTAACTATTTGACCTGGACATAATGAATTTTGTGGAATTAAACTGCTTTTACCATCCATATCCAATATAGTGAATGCAAGAGCTGCTCTAATGTATCGTTTTTCTGAAAACATTGGTACATCCGATTTTATCTCGATTGCACTCGCTTGATCACCTTTTTTAAATAAAGTTCCACCACCTTTTAATTGTTCTACCAAATGTTCTCGTGTTTCCTTATCCATGTTAATAAAGTTGATAGCATCAGCAGACCATGGTTGTGTTGTATAGAGTTTTTTTACTTCGTCAGTTCGTTTAGCTGCAGGTAAATCATTATACATTTGCATAAATAATTTTTGTCCTACTGTTGCGTCTTCAAACTCATCAGATTCTTCATCGAACTTATCACTTGATTTCTCTACCTTGCCATCAGTCGTTCCACCTTTGTGGTTTTGAAGGTATGCTGGTATTTCACCCACTGCAGTTAATTCAACAGATACCTCATATGTTTCATTACTACCATAACTCATATTACCACCTGTTACAACACCAAGTACGGCATCATATGTTCCCTTTGATGCTTTTCTTTTTTTCTGGATATGATTTAGATTATTGTATTTTGCAATTGCACACCTTTCTACGGGAGTTTTTTGTTTTATACTTAATCTAGAATTTTCTCCCCACTCTACTAAGATATGATTACCAGGTTCTAAGAAATATTCCATTATTCTCTCACATTGTGCAATTGTATAACAAGTAATAGTAAATGATGATTTTTTACTTAAACCCTCATTACCTTGTGATATTGAAATTGAATCTATTGTTGGAGAAGGTCTAAGTCCTCTATCATTCTGACCAGAGTATAGTGATTTAGGAGTTGTAGGTGTTTTATATTCTACTCCTATTCTACCACTTCTTCCAGTACTACCATATCGTTGAGCAAATGATTCATTTTCTTTTGAAGATTGAATCTCTAAATAATCTTTTAAACAAGATATTACACGAATCCAAGGCATTGTGTTTGATGCAGTAATGTTGGTCTTACTGTTTATTGTATTATAAATACGCTTATCTATATTACTTAATTGTGGAAATGCCATATAACTTACTGTTTTGTGAAATTTGCTACTATTGATGTATAATTAACTGGTACTCTCAATGTTGTTCCATCTGGAACTGAAAGTGAACCATCATGTATATTGTTAGCTGTTGCTATAATCCACCACAATGATACATCTGAGTAAAATTGATGTGCTAAACTATCCAACCTATCTCCTTGTTGTGTTACAATATATATATCACTATCAGATTGTGGTATATTTGGATATATCCGAGTTCGATAGACCTGTCTACCATCATCTAATTTTTGAAATTCGTTATCTTCGTATCTACTTGCCATAATTATATTTTAACCTTTAGGTTTACGCATACTATCAATTACATCCTCATTACTGTTAAATGGTTCTTCTGCTGGGTCATAATAAAAATTTGTTACAGTTCCATCCGGATATATCATACCATACTGTTTTCCCCAAGCCCCATTATCCCATGTAAAGAATATTGTATTTGGTAAATCACTATTCTCATCATTCAACAATCTGTAATCAGATGAAATAGCTGATTTTTTTACTTCTTTGAAATCTTTCTTAATAATTCCTAAACTTACAAACGTATCGGCTTGTGCATCTTGAATATTAGCTTCGCTTGCCTTTTCTGATACTGCTGTAGATGGTGTTTTACCATCAAGTGCATCCGCTGTAGAAGATTGTTGAGTTGATGTATTTGAAACACCTTCTTCTGAATCAGATGGATTGGCTGTTTTTTTCTCTTTACCGAAAATATTTAATTTTTTCTTTTGTTCACTTAAGCTTTCAGATGCTGATTTAGCCTTTCCTTGTAATTTACTACCATTGATACTTACTGATGCCTTTTTTCTAGTACTTTCTTTTGGAGCTTTAGGAAGATCATCAGTTGGACCTGTTTTTACGTTTTGGCCAATTGTTTCTTGGTCTTTGGTTCTTTTATCATTTATAGCATCAACCGCTTGTTGTGATATTGCCATATCATATAATCTTTCTTCATCACCAGGTGTTTCAATAAGTTTAAGACTAATTGCAACATCTACCATTTTAGGTAAATATCCAATATCACCATTAGTTTCCCAATTTGATTCATCTGGTATTGTATAAGTTAATGAATCAACAAAAGCTTTTCTGTTTGAATAAATATCACCTAATCTGAAATCTATTATAGGAGGGCTTGTTAATCCTCCATTAATAATAGGATATGTGTATGATGTTAGTATTTTTAATCTTTCCCATACTCCACTCATCTCAAGTGGTGAGGCTGCAAATATCTTAACGTTAAATGCAACACCTCGTTCAACACCATCATACATATAAAATTGATATGGATTTCCTACAAATTTATTTCCACTCCATGATGGAGTAGATGTTTCTGTTAGTCCACTAATAATTGCTCTAAATACAACAGGTTTTTCAGAACCCACTCTTCTAAACCATAATGGAATAAAATCTTTTATTGGGTCTTTCCCTTGCACTTGAAGAAACGCATCTTGATCATCGAGTGTGTATATATCAGTTGGAGAAACTTTGTTTATTTTATCTCCTAATCTACTTAATCCATACTCTGAAGTTATTTTAGGTTCTATTTCTTTTGTAAATGTAGTAGTTGCAGGGTCAGATGGACTGTATATACTATTATTAACTACATTTGTTCCCCCTCTATCAATACGTGGTTTTTTTCTCTTTACACCATAAATTGGTGAAACTCTTCTTAAATCTAACTTAGTATTTTCTAAATCTTTTGCAACTGTATTAGTAGATGTTATTGTTTTTGAGGTATTTACTGCAGTATAGTTTGAATCTTTTTTATTAGAAGTAAATTCTACCCCAAAGTCATCTTTTCCAAATGCTTGCCCAAGTCCTGCTTGTTCTCCAAATAAAGCACCTCTTAATTTATCTTTTGCAACACCAATTCCTTTTCCAAGTGCTTGTTTACCAATGGTAGTTGGATTTCCACCACCAGTAGATTTTAGAAATTTACCAAGTTCACTTCCATTTGCACCTAAGTAATCTGGAGTAATAGGTTCAGTTGAATTGTGGTCTTTTTTATATCCTGCTTCTTCTGGGTCTTTTAGTTTATTAATAACTGCAGATGGGATTAGGTTTGTTGGTATTCCTAATTTAGAATTTACTTTATCTCTAACATCTCCAAGTGATTTTACCTTACCACCTGTTAGTTTATCTAATCCTTTACCAATCAATCCACCACCACCTTCAGTACCAGATGTACCTTCTTTCATTGTTTCCAATGAAGGAGTAGATTTGTTTACTAATCGAGTTGCCTCATTACCATAGATAAGTGGATTGTTTACATCTACTAAAGATTTAATACGAATTCCTGATGTTTCTTGTTCTATGAAAGTTTCAGTATCTTTTTTAACTGAACCTTCTGCTGAACTTCCACCTGGAAATAATAATTCTTTATTTTTAAATAATTCGATTATACTTGGCATAATGTTTAAGTTCTATTTAATGAAAATTTATTCACAGCACTTCGTTCTCCTCTATCCATGATTAAATTGGTAATTTTATCTTTATCTAAATAAATATCTACGTTTTTCTCAGCGATTGCTTTTAGGTACATTAGTGAATTTTTTTCATAATCACTTACTGAACCTCCTTCTAATGCTGAAGTTTCTGATGATTCTTCTCCTCCTCCAAAACCGATTATTCCAGCTATAACTGCAATTCCTGCAGATGCGGCGGCAATACCCATTAAAGCAGGTAACGCGAATATTCCAGCAGTTCCTAAGAACATTAATGAAGCGGCTAATCCCATAAAAGCTAATGATAATAATCCAACACCCACAACTGCACCTACTATTCCAGTAAGTAACGGAGTAAGTTGTGTTAATACAGTCACTACACTTCCCATTCCTCCTCCAATCATCTGAAGTCCCATTCCTACAAGATTTAAACCAGCTCCTAATAATAACATTACTACTGATAATCCTGCCAATGAAGGTAATGCAATCATTGATGCCAATCCTAAAATTCCTAATGATGCTCCTAATCCGATTAGAGAATATGCAAATAATCCAACAAGTGCTACTTGTTTTAAAGTTATACTTGCCATAAACGTACCCAAGGCGGGTAATAATACGGAAAATCCTTGGGCAATGAACTGTATTCCTTTACCCATCATCATTGCTCCTGCTCCTATTAATGCAAAACTTATACCCAATCCAACTCCAGCTGCAATTAATGCGGCTAATCCAAGTGCCCCAACTCCAGACATCATTGCCGTTCCTAATGCAATTAATGCAGGTATCAATGCAGATATTCCCGCAACTGCAAATGGAACGGCCGCTGCAAACATTAACATTCCTATTGAACCAGGAATCATTGCAATAAATCCTAATGCTGCAAGATTAAGAGCCGCAGTTCCTGCTAATGTTTTACCCATTACTTTTAAACCTCCAGCCAATGCAAGTAAACCTGCTCCTGCTCCAGCTCCTAAGAGTGAAACTCCTATCATACCAGGAAGACCAGCTATTATTGCTACAAATCCAATTGCGGTTGGTATTAGGTTAAGTGCTCCGAAGAGAACTTTTGCATTACCCATTGCTTTTAAACCACCGGCTAAATCTTCTAGTTTTTTTCCCATTGATGGTCCTTTTGGTGCATCTGGAACTTCAATACTATCGGTCATTTTATCTTTTACTAAATCTTTACCCTTATCTGCAATTGCATCTTTTCCTTTTGCTGCAATAGAACCAGCTCCATACTTACCAACTACACCATCACCCATACCCATTGCACCACCGATTTTAATAGCTGCTGCTTTTGCTAAATGGATAGGGTACATAATTAAATGTTTCAATCCGTTTTTCAAACTACCAACCATACCACCCATATCCAGACCCAACGCCTTAAAGTTAGCTCCTACTTGTGCACCAGCGGTAACCATACCACCTAATCCTTTTAATGAAGTTCCAAGGTATTTATTTAATCCCCCATTAAGGGCTTCACCTGCTACTGAGAAACTTTCTGAAATAACTCCACCCAATGAACCAGCATTTTCCATTTTAGTGTTCATCTTCTGCAATTCTGCAACAGATACACCTAATAAATCAGCAGTTTGTTTCTTTTGGTAGTAATCCATTTTATTAAATGCTTCTACACCACCAAGTTGTTTAAGAGTTTCTTTTGTTGCTCCTTCTATATCACCACTATATGCAAGTTCTCTTGCTTTGTTAAGGTTAATGTTTTTACCTAACATTACACCTAACT